>Ga0256405_10001519_pt1 | contig 62549 bp, 54 predicted proteins | sample RumenRJG_02DNA_FD_189096 | JGI IMG/M metagenome (GOLD analysis project Ga0256405, IMG submission 189096) | Bovine rumen microbial communities from Lethbridge, Alberta, Canada - RJG_02 | ecosystem: Host-associated > Mammals > Digestive system > Stomach > Rumen | place: Canada: Alberta... | reverse complement strand
TGGCGTGCAAATGAAATAACTTTTATAGCATCGCCACGTAAATATGCCTTACCACTCACCCCAATGGATATAAGAGAAACCGCAGGAATCTCCATTAAAATCTTAGACATTTCATTCATTGCTACTATAAATAAGAATTCTTGTACAAAGATAAATATTATTTCTATAACTCACTAATTTGGTTTAAAAAATCTATGATTAATTACACCATTGCTGTCCTTTATAAATTCAAAGTTACCATTATACCCCTTATACCATCCTGGTATTTCTAACTTCTGATACAACCTACCATCATTAGCAATCAATGGCGTTATGATACCCTTATCTTCATACGATCACATTTTCCGACCCCTGATTACCCTCGATAAATAATCATGAAGTTAAATCCTGTACCTTGTGGAGCGGCTAAGGGTAGGCGACAATTGCCGCTCGGTCTGTATCTTATAATGATTTGATATAGCTATCAAAAAACGCTTTTATATCATCAAGAAAGGCTTGAGTATCAAACGACTTCCTGATTTTCACAGGTAGAGGTTTGTTTTGGAAATAATCTATTATCGCTTTTTCCACAATCTGATACCCTTCCACTTCATCAGAATTCAAATACTCATCGGCATTTTCAATTGTAATATCGGCACAAAGAAACTTGTAGACATGTTCAATAACCTCTCCACGCGATTTCAGTGCAAGATCTTCATAATACATAGGCCGCTTATAAGGCAAATAACAAAACGGCAAACAATACAGATCCAAATACAAGACCTCTACTTTAGGCGAGTAACTCTTCTTAGCAAAAAAATCCTTCATACTTGTCTGAAGACGTATAATTTCCTCACGCTTAGATGTCTTGTTAAATTCAATCCCAAACTGAAAAGCACATATTAAAATTTTCATATACTATGTAACGTCTTTATTACTTAATTATTGCAATATTATACCTATTAATTGTAAATTGAAAAAAAGATTATATATATCATTTAATCCACCTCATCTTTGATTGTTTCTGATAGCTCTGACGCTGCTCTGGTCTTTGAAACAGTTGTAGTTCTGGTAATCCGATTCCCACTAGCATCATAGCTATAATAAATCATTGTTTGTGCATTTGCACTTGTTGCCGACATCAATGATAGAGCCAGCACTACCGATTTTAGGATTGCAGATACATTCATATCATTTGGTTTTTAGATTTACGTTGCAAAGATATATAACATTTCACTACAGTACTCTTTTTGTTGCGTTTCAATTTCATCCAACCAAAGAGTACTGATAATCAAGCAATTGCGCAAACCTAAGACATAATAATATGTCTATAAGAAACGCTATATCCTAAAAAAAATATTGTTAAATGGGCTTTGTTCTGTTCCTAATTGAACGCAACCCTTCCTGAGAAAGTCCTAGAATACGTTTGATTTTCTCATCATCATTAAAGATTTCTTTTAGAAGTAAGTAGAACAAATTGTGCGGAGATAGCCTTGTCGCTCTTTTTACCTTTTTTATTTTATTATATACCTGATAATTAATAGCGGCATAGTAATTATTGAATAGATCCTCCTCCTTGCTAGTCCACTTACAGGTTGTTCCACCTTCCATAATATGATCATATAGCATTCTGCCCTTTTTCAGTTTTGGTGACTCATCATCCAGCAGTTTCTTGATATTATTATTTAGCTGCTCTATAGCCAAATCGGCATTCTGGGCATTATCTTCCAGTTCTCGTATTTTCTTGCTGTCTTTCTCCTTCTGGTTCTCTAATTCATTAATCCGGACAATAGCATTATCCTTTATTGATTTCAAACGATTAATTTCTACAGTGTAAGCATACAACTGCATCTGATGCTCCTTTTGTAAGGTCTCTTCTTTTTTCCTACGGATATAGATGTAAAGAGCCATAACTCCTACGACAACAACAAGACATATTAACATCCATTGGGTGTTAATCAGTTTCTTGTCTGCCTCGTGCATAGCTACTTCATGATCGAATCTTAGTTGCAAATCCTTAACGGTATCATTCCTCAATTTGAAAAGCATACTATCCTTAATAGCAATAACTTCATCAAGATTCTTACTGGCTTCATCAAGTTTGCCACGCTCTATATCGTATGACAGAATACTGTAAATCAGATTGTCCTTCTTATATCTGCTGTCTTTCGTTAAGGCTTTCTTCCATAGTTTGTATGCTTTATCCTTGTTTCCCTCTGCATAGTAGACATCGGCAAGATGCTCGAGAATATCGGGCATTTCGCCATAGGTAAGTGCCTTTTCAAAGAAGGCTTTTGCTTTTTCATTATCATTGTCTTTATATAATAGACCACAGTTTGTAAGGAATGCCTTCTTATCTGCATCTTTTACGTATTTTATGTATGGTATTGACTGTTCTATATAATAATATGCGCTATCATATTGTCCAAGATTTGCGAAGGCAAAACTTATCTTATTATATGAATAGGCCATCCAGTTCTTTTTCTGTAATCTCCTTGCATATTTCAATGCCCTCTTTGCATATTGAAGTTGCAATTGATCGTTTTCACAAAGACCATTCAGGAAAGAAAGATTCTCTACTATCTTAAATTTTAAATATATGTCGTTTGTGTTATTTGCCTGTTGTTCTGCCTTCTTTGAATATTCTATTGCTTTCAGGTAATCACCATTTATTCTATATCTACATGATTTATAATAATAGGCATCTGCAAGTTTCTGAGAGTTTTCTACCTTAATATAATATTTAATACTCAAATCAAGCAACGAATCTGATGACAGAGGTTGTTTTGTAAGATATCCCAACTGGGTTGCTAACAGATAATAATGTGCCTGTTCTTCTGCGCTCATTAATACATTATTCAAATCTTTCATAATAACACATGCCGAATCATATTGCTCTTTGATAACCAAAGAATCAACATGATTCAACTTCTCCGTTATCTGAACACCTTTGCATGCAACCAACAGTTGGAGAAAGAAAATGATATATACAACACTCTTCATTTATTCGCAGCAAAGTTAATCCTTTTTTGCAAAATCAGCAAGTTATATATAATAAATGTAAGTCCAAAACCACTTTTCTGATGAATTTCGACACATAAAAGCGTTTCAAATATATCATTTTTGATTTAAAAACACATATAACTATCATAAAACCAGCAAAGTAAACTGCGCGGATATGAAACGTTCAATTTTCGGTAATAACATGGATACTCTATACTTTTGCAGCGTTTTTTTAATTTCTATAAAAATGAAAAAGATAGTATTAGTATTGTTAGTTGGGTTATTAATGACCCCTTCGAAAATGTTTGCAGACAAGTATAACAGTAAAAGAGTTGTACCTGCCGATTCACCAATCAGATCATCAGGCCAGAGCTGTATCAATCTTTACTTAGATTATTATACTGGCGAATTGTACATCAGTCCAAATTATGACTACATTAGACTTAACATCAACCTTACAGGTGATGGTGTGACATACATTGACACTACCATCTCATTGAATGCCGGACAGACATTTACCGATTGTCTTGACTATCTCGATGAGGGCACCTACACGTTGACATTCTCAAACAATAATGGAGTTATAGACCAGTATATTATTGTTGTGGAGAAGGATTAGAATGATTTATAGGCTCGAAATGTACACTTTTAAACACAAAAAAGTGATGAGTCCATAAATAAATCAATAATAATTTGGATGCGTGAAAGATTTCCATTATCTTTGCACCCTAGAATATAGTAGATAAAGCGACAGCTTTCTGAACTCTTCTAAAATCGCCAATAAGAACATAGTATACAGAAAGACTGCTGTTAGCTCACATCATATAGCAATATGGATGTGGGCTTTAGCGGTATTCATCTGTATACGGGGTGTTTGGCGATGCCTTGAAGAGAGATGCTCTTGCCGTTATTGCCCCGCATCCATTTTTTATTTGAGATCTATTATATTCACCAAGTCAAATAAAATAAATATGGACAACAACGAAGAAATTCTTCAATTACTAAACCGTCTACTTGAGGAGCTGCATCAGGCAGACGGTAACAACAAAAAAGGCAGCACAGTAATTAACATTTATGGTAAAGGGAGCCAACACATAGATAATGTGGAGAACCAATACTTCTATGGTGATGAATGGCACAAACAGGGAAAGAATAACGATGTAACTCCACCACCCGATTTGCCTGATACGTTAAGTACTGAAAAAGCAATGGTGCTATGGAAAAAAGCACAGGATGCGGGCTTTGTGGACAACAGCTACCAACCTTTAATATCACGAACCCTGTCAGCCGTATTTGCTTACGAGATGGCCAAGCGCCTTGAAATAAGAAACAAATGGAGTATTTTTGAAAAGCTTTGGCACAGAAAGAACATGCGCAGTGATTATAACACAGCACAAACCCAACGACAGTCTCTTGCTTTTAGAGACAAACTGAAAAAAATACTTGGCTGACACCACTTTGCAGGTACCCCCGTAGGTAGTTAGTGTTTCCGTTTTTTCTATATTTGCACCCGTAATATTTCACCAATTTACAAATCAAATATGGAAAAAGAAATCATTAAAGAATCAGTTGGTGAGGCTCTCCAGCATGCTGGGGAGCCCACTACAATCACCACAGAGGTGATAGAGCTTGACAGAGACCGCGTGACAAGTCAGACAGACGTACCACCCGAGGTTTTTGAGTTTCATCTTAACGGAGTACCCTGCTTTCCGAGATGCGATGTAAGCGTGCTTACCGGGCAGCAGAAAACAGGAAAAACCTTTATCACATCAATGCTGATGGCTTGCTGCATCAACAGGCAGGTATTGGGGTTTGAGAGAGTGGACGAAGAACCACTGAAAGTTATGTGGATAGACACAGAGCAGAGCCTGGCCACAACCAAGCGAATACTGAAAGATCGTGTTGGCAAGATGATTGGAGATACAGAATTCCCCGACGACCATTTCTTTGTTTTCAACATGCGCCGCCGCACGCCCAAAGAGCGTCGCGAGCAATTAGAACTTGCTATTGAAACTTACAAGCCCGACATCTGTATTATCGATGGAATTGCCGACATGGTAGACGATATCAACAGCGGCACCGACTCTACCGATATTATGCAGCTATTGCTATCAATGGCACAGGAGCATAAGTGCAACATCACTGCCAACATCCACCTGAACCGCACTGGCGACAAGTTTAACCTGCGCGGATGGTTGGGCACTCTGATGCTGCAGAAATCGTACGAGGTATTCAACTGCGAACGACTTGCCGATAACAAGACTTTTGCAGTTGAGATGCTATTTTCAAGGCTACGTCAGCCATGCGAGGATATGTATTACAGAATAAACGAGCAAGGCCTGCCATACACCACCAAAAAACCTGGCACTTTGCAGCACAACAGTAAAAGCAGTAAGGATTCTCGCAGCAGCAACACTTTCAACCAGGAGTTTGTAGATCAGAATCCCGTCAATCCGGAGTTGCCATGGTTGTTCAGAAAGCTATTTGAGGCAGGTTTCGGTAGCGCATCATTCCTTGGTAGCGAAGAGATGGAGAGACGCATTATGGAACTGAGCTTCATTAAGCAGAAGCAATACTACTACCGCGTGGTTGCCGAGGCAGAGAAACAGGGTGTAATAAAGAAAGTGATGACCAAAAACGGCAGAGTTGGAGCTATACTCTGCACAGCAGATTGAGCCCCCTCTATACATACCCTCCCCCCACCCCTAAAGGGGGGAGGGGTATAGTATGAGGGGCTCTCAATGACAGATGGATATGAGAATCGGACCATATGCAGAGATAGTAGAACAGGCCGAGAGACAGATTGCAGAGAGAGCCAACAGAGAGTTAATCATCTACCCTGATGATGATCTGATACAGCGGCACCTCTCTACCGCAAGTCCGTTTTGCAGGGCTGTGGTGGCAATGGGGTATCTCACACAGCAGCAGATGGAGAATGCAGCCAGGCGATACCGCTTAGGGATGAGTCGCGACGGCGGAGTCATCTTCTGGCAGACAGGCAGCTCAGGTCGTGTTTACGACGGCAAGATAATGTACTACCGTCCCGATTGTCATCGCGACCACAGTCATAAGCCCACCTGGGTAATGTCGGAACTCAAAAAGTTCTATCTCAAGGATTATCCGGAATTAATAGCTGGTCTGCCGTCGGTACACAGTTTGTTTGGAGCACATCTCATCAGCGAAAGCCATCAAGCCGTGGCGGTGGTAGAGGCAGAGAAGACAGCCTTTATAATGAGCGAGATTTATCCGCAGTACCTATGGCTGGCAGCAGGCGGCATGAACGAACTCACTGCATCGAAGTTATTACCACTCAAAGGCAGGAAGATCATCCTCTTCCCCGACACCGACGAGCACCATCAGGCCTACTCCTTCTGGTATAAGGCTTGCAAAGAGGCGCAGTTTCTGCTAGGGCACCCTATTCACCTGTCGCCCATCTTGGAAAAGAATGCTACACCCGACCAGAAACGGCGCAAGATAGACATAGTGGATTATTATTTCGAATTACCACCTTTGCAATTGAAAACTAGTTAGCGAGCAAGTGAAAAGTAGTTAGAGTGCAAATAAAAACAAGTTAATTGAATTATGAAGACCTATCACAAATCAGAGTTAGCCAAACTGGCCGATGTTTCATATTCAACATTCTACCGGTTTCTTAAGAACCGCCGAACGGAACTCGACGCCATGGGTATTAATCCGAATGCTCAGACATTCAGAGGCGACGGCCTTAAATACATCTGCAAAGAATACAACATAAACCTGCCAGAAGAGGAACCAGAAATAAAAAAACACATAAAGTTTCGCTGAAGGTCGTCAAAGGTTGTCAAAGGTTGTCAACGCCCCTCCAGAATGTAGTACCTTTGCAGTGATAAAAGTTCACTATTCACTATTCACTAATCACTATTCACTAAAAAAAACTATGGCAATTAAAGTAAAAGCAGTTGAGCGACAGCTCAAAGTGGGCAAGGATGCGGGCAGTTACCGCTTCATGTTGCAGGCAGAGATCTACAACACCCTTTCGGCCCAGAAGGTAATCAGTGAGGCTGCAGTACGCAGCGGTATCCCCGAAGGAGCACTCAGTGCTGCATGGGACGCCATCGGACAGGTAGTAAAGGTGTGGGCCACCGAAGGTCACTCCATCGCCATCCCTGGATTGGGACGCATGCGATTCGGCGTTCGTGCCACCACGGTGGATGATGTCAACAAGGTGAGCAACGGACTCATCACCACCCGACGAGTGATCTTCTCGCCAAGCACAGAGATTAAGGACGAGCTCCTTAACACCTCTATCAACATCACCTGTTACGACCGCGACGGCAAGATCATCAAGCGTGTAACCTCTACCGACCCAGGCACCATCGAGGACCCTGAGGATCCTACAAATTCTAACTCTGAGAACCAGAATCAGAACAACACTCAGCCAAGTGGCGACGTTCCAGGCGAGGGTGATTAAACGCTAACAGGGAGTGCATGTTGTCCGGGATAAAGCTACGGCTAAACAGGTAGCATAGTCTACAACATTGCCAAATCACAGCCGTGAAAGCAATCTGCTGCATGCGCTCCCATTTTTCCCTTTTCACTATTCACTTTTCACTATTCACTATTCACTAATCACTAATCACTAATCACTATTATGTCTCCAAAAGTTAGAAATTTCCTAAGATTCCTTTCTTATCTCCTCGCCGTGCTGGCAGGTGGCGGTATGGCCAGTTGTAACTTCATGAATCTTGGACCAATTGTTTATTAAAGTTATGCAGAAAGAATTAACCCCTTTAAAGCCTGAGGACGTTAAGCTCATTGTGGTTCATTGCTCAGCCACACGCAGCGACCGCAATTTCCCTGTAGAAAACCTGATCTCCACAGGTGTCGCCAAGTATGGCCAGGCCAGTTATCATTGGTTTGTTCAGCGCAACGGCAACATTGTCCCTATCCTACCCGAGTCAGTACGTGGTGCCCATGCCCGAGGCTACAACCACTGTTCAATCGGCATCTGTTATGAAGGTGGTATCAATACCAGAGGTAAAAACGACGATACCCGCACCCCGCAGCAGAAGGCATCACTCTACGAACTCCTGAAGCAGTTGCATCGCGACTACCCAAAGGCTCGCATCATAGGCCATCGCGAGCTTCCCCACGTAGCCAAAGACTGCCCCTGCTTCACCGCCAGCTCCGAGTACGCTGATCTTCAGCCATGAAAACAAATCCCCTGCAGACTTAAACCTACAGGGGATTTTTCTTTTAGTAGAACTTAACTATCTCGTCAAGTGGACGGCGTTCGGGGCGGTTGGGCTTAGTGCCTAAAGGTCTTCTGATAGGTTGTCACAGGTTCTTCACAATTACCCACACTCCATCATTGTCCTTGCCTTCATGTTTCAAAACACCAATTTTCTGTAAAGCAGAAAGGTCACGTTCGATGGTGCGTTGGCTCACCGACAAAGTCTCCGACATTTGTTTGCCGGTGATTGTCGGAGACTCTTTTATGAGATTGAGGATTTTCTGTTGACGCTCAGTGAGTTTTGTCTCCGACACGTCTCCGACATTATCTCCGACATTCGGGGTGTCGGAAGAGGCAAAAATGATGGTCTGGAATTGTGTCGGAGTAGATTTGAAGACTGGTTTCAGTTCGTCCTTATAACCTTCCAAGGCTTTGGTTTCATTACAGATGCGTGTGAGTCCACTACCTCGTTTCTCCATGTAGTCAAGTTGAGCCATTACGTTTGCAAGAATGGGATTGCGTCTTTCAGAAGAAACGTCAGCGATGTCTAAGTCTTGAATCAGCATACCATTGTACATTCCTCCAGGTGATGTAACGGTGAGTCGGTCATCGTAAATGTCAAGATGAACTTCACTACCCATTACGGTGTAGTCACGATGGATGAAATGGTTTACCATTGCTTCAAGAACTGCACGTTCCGCATACTCTGGTTTGTTTTTTCGTCCACCAGGCAGTTTTTCCCAGCCTCGCTTGGTGTTTGACTTCACAAAGTTCATTGCTTCACGGAGTAGCATGAGGACATTGCCTGTAAACTCTGCATCGTTGATGGCATCGCCCTTTTCTTTTCCATCCCATTTGGTACAATAAAGGCGAGACTGCCATAAAGGACAATCATCGGCGAACAATGCACCAGCATTCGTTAGGTTCCCTGTGCCAGTTACCAGTCCAAACGACAAGAGATATTTTTTGTCCCATTCTTGTTTGGTGCGGTCTTTGAACGAGTTCGCCAATATCGTAAAGGAATAGTCCTCTGCTTTATAGTCGGTGTGAAGGGAATCAAAAGTTTTGTTGGAACCTTTCAGTACTAAGCGTACCATCTGCTCCGCCGTAGCAGGAAGACTCTCATCACCAACACGGACAAATGCTATGCGCTGACCATCCCCAACGTAGTAATACGGAGTATAATGCCCTGCATTGACTTTGAGTTGCAAAATGTGCAGACCATCTATATCATGGGGAATCATTTCCACATCTGGCAGAGGATCCATATAGTCACGAATCCTGCTACTGATGGTTTCACATACATGCTGCACATCATCAAGTCCTTTGACGATGCCATCATTATCTATGCCGAAGAAAAGGGAACCACCCAAGCCATTGGCAAAAGCGCTAACGCTCTTTAACCAACTCTTAGGTTTCTTCTCTTCAAGCATAACCTTGAAGTCGTATGCTGTACATTCAGCTATCAGAGTCTTTAATTCCATATTTATATGAAATCTCTTTTTACCTTGCAAAGGTACTTAATTTTATCGAAAGGCGAGCATTTATTTAGCGTTTCACGCATAATTTAAGCAAATTTAGTCTAAAGAAATGCTGTGATATAACAAAAAGAAACGATTTGTGCTGAAAAATGACGACCTTTTTACCCACGAATCAGAAAATGGCGAATATGGCAACGAACAATCAATTCAATACCATCAGGAAGTGCCTTGTACGAAATTGGAGTTTGAGTTACTTTCTTTCCTGCTTCACCGCCAGCTCCGAGTATGCTGATCTTCAGCCATGAAAACAAATTCCCTGCAGACTTAAGCTTGCAGGGGTTTTTCTTTTAGTAGAACTTAACTATCTCGTCAAGTGGACGGCGTTCGGGGCGAGAGACACAAAAAAAATGCTCTATTTGTTGCGGTAAACGAAAAAAATTCGTATCTTTGCCCAAAGATATGTGTAGAGCAATTATATTTGGATTATTGCTGAGCATAGCTACTAACGCTAATGCGCAGGGCGATAACACCCGAATGGGTGGTAACGACGGAGATTATCAGAGTTTGGCAGAGCGATTTGCCAAACTGGAGAAGAAGAGCGACATGTTCAACCTCTATCTTAACTACTCTGCCAGTGCCCGTACATTGGAGCAAGGCGATGGTTGGGAAACGGGATTCGCCAATAAGGAACTGCGACTTGAGATAAAAGGAAATCTTACCGACAAGCTTTTTTATCGTCTGCGCCATCGCCTGAACAAAGCCAACAATGCCAAAGGCGAGGATAACTTTGCCAAAGCCACCGACATTATGATGGTGGGATATAACTTCAGCGACAAGCTATCGCTGATGGCAGGAAAAATGACCCAGATATGGGGAGGTTACGAGTACGACGAGAATCCTATGTACGTTTATGAATACTCGGATTTCATAAATCATATGGATATCTATATGGCTGGTGCAGTATTAAGCTATAAGCCTGTTCCTACACAGGAGATTGCCATCGAGGTATCGAATAGTTATAACGGCAAGCTGAATGATGAATACGGCGACAATCTTGTTGTGGCCGACGGCAAAAGCTTTAAGAACGTAGAAAAAGCAAAAGCTCCACTTACATATATATTAAACTGGAATGGAAGTCTGTTTAACGACATGCTACAGACACGTTGGTCGTGCGGACTGCAGACCCAGGCTCGCGACACTTACTCGCGGATGATTATACTGGGACAGCAACTTAATCTGCCTAAACTGCAATGGTATGTTGACTACTTAGGCACATGGGACGACCTGGACAGACTGGGTATAGCTACCAACGAGATGTATGGCGATAACATCCGTGCCGGAAAGGTGAACTACAATAGCTTTATTACCAAGATGAGATGGCAGTTTGCACCACAGTGGAAGCTGATGCTAAAGGGAACCTACGAGACTGCCAGCATGAGGAAATCGGATATAGCCAAGAACTACCGTAAGAGTTACGGCTGGGTTGGCTCGCTTGAATATTACCCCGACCCAACTCAGGATCTTAGACTTTTCCTGGCATATGTAGGCAAAAAAGTAAACTACAGCGACGCATGCGGACTGGCAAACCAACACTATAACCGCATAGAATTAGGTTTTATGTATCGCATAAAGTGCTACTAAGTAACTACTTCGCTGAATAAAATACACTTTTCACAGAAATAATTTGTGTGAAATAAATAATCGTATTATCTTTGCCGACGAAATTTAAAATCTTAACAAGGAAATGAGACTAAGAACTATAGCAATAGCGCTGATTGCGCTGACGATGAGTATTACTGTTGGTGCGCAGAACATCGACAAGATATACGACGAGGCAAAGGCTCTGTACGATGCCAAGGACTACAAGGCTGCACTGCCAAAACTGAAGATTGCAGCCGAGAAAGGACACAAAAAGGCACAATACCGACTGGGACGTTGTTACGATAAGGGGCATGGAGTGCCCGAAGACAACAAGGTGGCTTTTGAGTGGTATCAGAAGTCGGCCGCACAAGGCTATGCCAAAGGACAGTATGCCTTAGGAAAGTGCTACATGAAAGGAAAAGGCACCACAGCCGACCAGGAGAAAGCCAAGTTGTGGCTGAAGAAAGCCGTTAAGAACCCTAAAGGCGGACTGAAAGTAAAAGAGAAGATTAAGAAGGAAGCCAAAGAGGGCGACAAGGATGCCAAGAACATACAAAAACTGCTGAAGTAGCATGGACGAACTTCTGAAACCATTTGAGACCATTACGCTCGAAGAGATGAAGAGCGTAAAGCTGATGAATCGTACCGACACCAAGTTTGTTACGAACACCAGTAAGCTGTACCAGCTGCTTAAGATGGCTCAGCAGGACTACTATGTACAGGTGATCGACGGAGAGCGTAATCTTGACTACGACACTACATACTTCGACACCACGGCATTCGACATGTATAACATGCACCAGAGCGGGCATCTGAACCGACAGAAGATACGTTTCCGCACATACTGCATTAACCACCTGCAGTTTATGGAGGTTAAGACTAAGAACAACCACGGTCGCACAAAGAAGAAACGCATTGAGGTGAGCGATATGGACCTGAATGACGAGGAGAAGCGCCAGTTTCTGCACAAGCACCTGCGATACGATGTAGAAAAACTGCAGCCTGTGCTTAGCAACCACTTCAGTCGAGTAACGCTGGTGAATAAAGGTATGACAGAGCGCCTGACTATAGATACCGGTCTTAACTTCCATAATGTGCTCAACGGCAGCGACAAGGACATGGGACAGCTGGTGGTGATAGAACTGAAGCGCGACGGACTGGTATATTCGCCTGTACTGCAGATGCTGCGACAGCTGAGGATCCAGCCTCATGGCTTTTCGAAATACTGCATGGGATCGGCACTCACAGGTCAGGATCATCTGCCTGTAAACCGCTTTAAATGCAAACTGATAGAGATAAACAAATTAGTAAATCAATAATAATAGAATAATATGAATTTGCAAGAACTGTTTTCGGCCGATTTCGGCGAGACCCTGTTGAGATTTATTCTCTGCCTTGTGGTTAACTGGGGTATAGTTAATTTTCTGTATTTCAAGAAGAGTCATCGTCGCGACTTCTACTTTACGTTTATGATTATATCGGTAGCCATCTACTTCCTGGTGTACCTGATGATGGGTATGGACCGAGGAAAGGCCACCATGGGCGTAGGACTGGGTCTATTCGGTATATTCTCTATCATGAGATACCGCACCGACACAATGCCTGTACGCGAGATGACATATCTGTTTGTAGTGGTTTGTCTGTCGGTGGTTCACGCCATGTCATCGGCACTTGGGGTAGACGACAACGGAGCCTTGACTGGCACTCCATTATTCGAGCTGATAGTCATAGATGCCATAACTGTTGTGGCGATACTCGTGTTTGAGTGTATGCTGAAGGTTAGCGCCACCAAGCTGGTGCAGTACGACCGCATAGAGCTGATTAAGCCAGAGAAGAGTGAAGAGCTGAAAGCCGACCTGGAGGAGCGACTTGGCGTGAAGGTGCTGAAGGTAGAGGTTGGCGCTGTTGACTTTCTGCGCGACATGGCTGTGCTACGCGTGAGCTATGAGGGGAAAAACGCAAGCGATATTAATAACAAACTGAAACTAAAAGATACCGACTATGCACATGTTTAAACGACTGGCTGCTGCGGCACTGATACTTACATCGGCCCTGCCTATGACTGCACAGAGCGAGGGCGGAATGTATATGAGTGTAGAGGCAGAAAAGAAAATAGACAAAAAGTTAAGTGTGAGCCTTGAGGCCGCCACGCGTTCACGTAACAACTTCAAGACGATGGACCGCTGGAGCCTTGACCTGGGAGCTGAGTATAAGTTAAACAAGTGGTTTAAGGCTGAAGCGGGTTACATGCTGATAGACCAGAACAACCGCGAGAAGATAAACTACAAGACAACTGGTGCCTACGACACCTGGCGTCCCAGCTACTGGAGCATCAAGCACCGCGTGTATGCAGGTCTCACTGGCTCGTATAAGTTCAGCAACAACATCAAGCTCTCGCTGCGCGAACGATGGCAGTACACCTATCGGCCGGAGAAGACCGTGCAGCGCTGGGACTTCGACGACGAGGCATGGGAAGACAAGGTACGCACTGGCAAAGGCAAAAACCAGTTGCGCTCACGCTTCGAGATAGCCTACGACAAGAAACGTGCCCTCTTCACGCCTTATGCCAACGTAGAGCTCTACAACGCGTGGGGCATCGAAAAGATACGCTACACCGTGGGCACCGACATCCATCTGTCCAAACAGCATCAGCTCGGGGTATTCTACCGCTTCCAGGACATGAAGCAGGTGGATGCCGATGAGTACGACCCCAATATGCACTATATAGGAATAGGATATAAATTTAAATTCTGACGATGATGAAAAAGATAATGATATGGCTGATGGCTGCGGCAATGATAACAGCCTGCCAGAACGATGATACCGATTTTAGTGAATACATAAACGGAGGACAGAGTGGCGTTACCACCATCAGCATTGCTTACAACGGAACAAGCGTAAGCGTTACCGGAGACACAAAAGGATATGTTGCAACCAATGGTGCCGACGTAACAGTAAACGCTACCAATAGTACCGACTCGCTGATGCTAGTGCTAAGTGGTACGACAACAGACGGTTCGCTCCTTATCTTCAGAGAAAAACAGTTCGGGATTAAACTTAACGGTGTGAGCATTAACAACAACGATGGTCCGGCTATCAACAACCAGTGCAGCAAGGCATTATATCTGGATGTAGCAGACGGAACAACAAACACACTTACTGACGGCACAAGCTACAACGAGAGCGTGAGTTATCAGCAAAAGGGAACCCTGTTCAGCGAGGGACAGATATACTTCCTGGGCACGGGCACTCTGAAAGTAACAGGAAACTGCAAGAACGCCATTGCCTGCGATGACTATATTATAATGGATCAGGCTACCGTATATGCCAACACCACCACGGGAAACGGCATAAAGGTGAACGACGGAATATGGATTAACGGCGGCGCACTGAACATAGGCGTAACTGCCGATGGCGGACGCGGAATAAAGTGCGACTCGACAGTAACCATAAGTGGTGGCACAACTATAATAACTACCAGTGGCGACTGCGTGTACGATAGCGATGAGCAGGACTACAGCAGCGCTGCCTGCATTAAGTGCGACTACGACTTCACTATGACTGCCGGCAAGCTGGTTATGAACAGTAGCGGCGACGGCGGTAAGGGACTTAACTGCAGCACCAAAGTAGTGTTTAGCGGAGGAGAACTTACAGCCACCACCATAGGCAGCAACGACAACGGCAAGCCTAAGGCCGTAAAAGGAGATGGAGGCATTATTGTGAGCGGTGGTACTTTCAAGGCCAATGTAAACAAGAGTTGGGCTTGCGACAATGGTACCGACAGCGAGATGCCAGAAGATCACCTTACAGTAACAGGCTCGCCCCAAACTGCAACAATCACAAAGAAATCTGTTGAGATAACATATTAATCGCGTTTTTCATTGAACGAAAAAGCCGGTTTGCTGAATATTTTTGGCACGCCGGCTTTTTGTGTTTACCTTTGCACAAATTTAAAACGGTCAATATATGAAAACGATGATTAAGATGATGCTATTAGCATCTACAGTAATGATGACAAGTTGCCTGGCTGACGATCCTTTCAGCGATGGCAGCAATAACTGGGATTATAGCTGGGACGACAATGGGTCGACAACTACCCCTGGTTCTGGAAGCAGTTCTACTACAACAGGGGAACTGACTACATTCTCCGTAAGTATAGACCAGACCTCAGCAGAACCTACAACTACAGCCAGCGAGTATCTGCCTGATGAGGAGGATGCACTCGAGAACAACAGTTTTACAACTGAGGTAAACATTGACATGAGTAACCCTACAGCCTTTACCGAGAACGGCGTGGAGGTAACGGTTAACGGCGGACACATCACTGCCAACCACAGCTCAACAAAGAACATTTGCTACGTGCTGAGCGGTACAACTACAAATGGCTCGTTTACAGTAGTAGGTGACAAGAAATATGAGGTAAAACTAAACAATGTAAATATTACAAATCCCGACTCGGCAGCACTGAACCTGTTGAGCGGCAAGCGTGCCTATATCATGCTGATCGACGGCACAAGTAATACACTGAGCGACGGTACTGGCGGCAGTCAGAAGGGAGCCCTGTACTGCAAAGGCAAACTGCTGTTTAACGGCAGTGGAAAACTAAGTGTTACAGGCAACACCAACAACGCCATCCACTCAGCCGACTACATAGTGTTTCGCAAAGGGAATAATATCTATGCCAACTCTACCGCCAATCACGGTATCAAAGCCAACGACGGAATATTCATCAATGGAGGCATTATCAATGTTGAGGTGTCGGCCGAAGCTGCTAAGGGCATAAACTGCGAGAGTAACATAATAGTTAACGGCGGTCGCACAACAGTAATAACCACTGGTGGAGGCACATACGATAGCGATGATAAAGAGGCAAAAGGCGCAGCGTGCATCAAGGCCGACTCTGCGTTCACCATCAATGCAGGCGAACTGTGGCTGAAAAGCACTGGCAGTGGCGGCAAAGGCATCAACGTGGATACTGAGGCCAACTTCACTGGTGGAAACGTATATATTGTGACAGAAGGAGGACAATACAAGAGCAACAACGACACATCGTCGCCCAAAGGCATAAAGGCCGACGGCAATATCTACATAAGTGGTGGCACCATCTGGGTACGCACCAACGGATATAACAGCGAGGGTATAGAAACCAAGAGCACAATGAACATAAGTGGCGGCGAGGTGGCAAGCTACGCTTACGACGATGCCATCAACTCAAAGAGTGATATGACAATAACCGGCGGATACGTTTATGCACAAGGCAAGAACAACGACGGACTGGATGCCAATGGTAATATCTACATCAAAGGCGGACTGATATACGCTATCTGCTCTGGTTCTCCAGAAGTTGCTATCGATGCCAATACCGAAGGTGGAAAGAAACTATATCTAACAGGAGGCACCGTGGTAGCCGTAGGAGGACTTGAGAACGGCAGCAGCTTGTCGCAGGCATGCTATCAGGCCTCATCATGGAGCAAGAACACATGGTACACCATGACTTACGACAGCAACACCTTCTCGTTCAAGACACCATCGAGCGGTGGCAGCGGACTGGTTGTATCATCAGCAGCAACTCCTACCCTATCATCAGGAACAACTATCAGTGGCGGCTCAAGCGTATTTGGTGGCATCGGAATTATGAGCGGCACCGTAAGCAATGGAACAAGCGTATCATTATCGAGCTACACCGGTGGCAACGGTATGGGCGGCGATGGCGGTTTTGGTCCTGGCGGATGGCACTGACACAATAATTCAACGATATCTACGTTAATTTTATTAGGAATAGTAATGATAATAATGAAGAATCAATCGAGACAGGAGAACCTGGCATACGGTGTAGCGTGGAGTCTGCTATTTGCTACCCCACTACTAAGTCTATATCTACGCGCTACCAACGATCCTTATCTGGAATTCAACTGGGATGAGGTATTCTTTGTGTGGGGCAGGTTCAGCATATTCCTGATACTATTCCTTATCCATAATTTCCTGTTGGCGCCATTGCTGATACATCAGAATAAGCGCAAACTCTACGCATCAATCATGACTGCATTGATAGCAGTATTCATCGTTTTCCAGTGTACCAACAGGCCCAACTTCGGGAAACGTGAGGGATTCCGTCCGCACAAGATGGAACAGCGTGAGGATTTTCCGCCAAAGTTTGAGGAGTTCGAGGAATTCCGAAAGCATGAGCCACGCAATGAAGGGCCACGCAATGAAGAGCCAAGAATGGGGCGCCGCCATACGCCACCGCTGTTCGTTGGCGAGCACGATGTGCTGAGCATTGCAGTGCTGCTACTGATGTTCGGTGCTAACCTGGGCACAAAGTATTACTTCCGCTCACGTAGAGACCAACGCAAGCTGGAGGATCTGGAGAAGCAGAATCTTGAGCAGCAGTTGGAATATCTGAAATATCAGATAAACCCGCACTTCTTTATGAACACACTGAACAACATCCATGCCTTAGTGGATATAGACCCATCGAAGGCCCAGGAAACAATCCGTGAGCTATCAAAGATGATGCGCTTTGTGCTGTACGAGGGCGACAAGAGCGGCGTGCCACTGACTAAGGAGTTCGAGTTTATACGCAACTACACCAAACTGATGCAGCTACGCTACAGTGACAAGGTAAAGATAACTATTGACGTGCCCGAAGAGGCGCCCGATGTTACCATACCACCATTGATGCTGATATCGTTTATTGAGAATGCATTCAAGCATGGCATCAGTTACCAGCACGACTCGTTTATCGATATCAAGCTGGAAATCTCTAATTCCGCCTCTAACCTCTTGTTTACATGCCGAAACTCAAAAGCAGAGAAGCCTAATCAGGAGAAAGGCGGTGTGGGACTGGCAAACGTAAAGAAACGACTTGATCTGTTATACGACAAGAGTTATACACTTGATATCAAAGACGAACCAGATATTTATATTGTTGAACTAAAGATACCACTAAGATGATTCGCTGTTTAGCTATTGACGATGAGCCATTGGCTCTGCAGCAGATTGCTGCATATATTAACAAGTTGCCATTCCTGGAGTTGGCAGCTCAGTGTCAGAGTGCCCTGGAAGCACGGCAGTTTCTTTCTGACGACAGGGTTGACGCAATATTCTGCGACATCAACATGCCCGACTTGAACGGTATGGACTTCGTCAAGTCGCTTACAGCGCCGCCACTCGTAGTCTTCACCACAGCATATTCGGAGTATGCCATTGAGGGATTCAAAGTAAACGCTGTTGACTATCTGCTGAAGCCTTTCGGTATGCAGGAGTTTATGCGTGCAGCTAACAGACTACAGGAAAGACTATCGGTTCCAGCCTCAGCCCCAGCTGAGACTGACGACACATTATTCCTCAAAACCGACTATCGTATCGTCAAAGTCAATATCCCTGACATCAGATATGTCGAGGCTATGAGCGAATATCTTAAGGTGTGGATTGAAGGCGAGGCGAAACCTATTATCACCCTGCTTTCGATGAAAAAAATGGAAGAGCGACTGCCCGACAATTTTATGCGAGTCCATCGCTCTTACATTATCAACCTCGATAAGATTCAAGAGGTAAACAAGAACCGTGTGATAATGGATGCCGACACATACCTGCCTATAGGCGACCTTTATAAAGAAGCCTTCCAGGCATACCTCGACAAGAAGTTCTTAGGCAAGTAAAAGTCAGTCCATAGGATAGTGTACGCCCATCTTGCGGCGCAATCCATCCATCATATCCATTATATAGAGAGTCTCGTCAAGAGGCATCTCATCTACTTCAAGCTTTCCTGCCAGCAGAGCCTCTCGGCAGGCTAAGAACTCGTATTCGTAGCCTGTAATCTGCTTTGGTACCTTGATTGTCTCGATATAAGTACGATCAGGTCCGTTAACTGTTACCGTCTGCGGATTGTTGATATTGTCGATAATCAGATTTCCCTCGGTACCAGCTATCACACCTATGTTATCACCTACACACGCTGCACTCGACTGGAGGTTGCACAGCAGTTTATCACCAGCCACATTATCAAGAATCAGCGTCATGGCATTAGTGATATCCATACCAGTATCCGATTTTACGCAGTTGCAGTCGATACTCAGAATGGGCTGAGGGAAGAACATGCGCACAAAGTTAAGTGCATAAACTCCCAAATCGAGAAGTGCACCACCGCAAAGCTCCGGCTGCATAATACGAGGCTTATTGCCCATGGAATAGCCAAGTGTGGCAGTAACCAATCGCGGATTACCTATCCTGCCACTGCTAATCAGATTGCGCACTGTAGCAACAATAGGCTGATAGCGAGTCCACACAGCCTCAGCAAGGAACACGCCACGCTGACGGGCAAGGTCGACAATCTCTTTTGCCTCGCGGAGATTTGCCATAAACGCCTTCTCTACCAAGCATGGTTTGTCGGCCATCAAAGCCTGTTTAGTAACATCGTAGTGATGAGAGTGCGGCGTGGCAATATACACCAAGTCAACATCCTTATCAGCTATCAATTCCTGGTACGATCCATATGCCTTGGGTATGTTCCACTGCTTGGCAAATTCCTCTGCCTTCTGCTTTGAACGTGAACCAATGGCATAGCATTCACAGTTATCAAGTCCGTTTAGTGTGATGGCAGCCTTTTCAGCTATCCAACCAGCGCCGACGATACCTACGCGCATGATTTTGTCTTCTTTCATTGAAACATATGTTAATTATCGGTACAAATATAGCTAAATATCGCGGATATTGTATATCTTTGCCGACGCTTTTAATAAGTTTTATAAAACCAAACTAGTAGAAAGGTTACAAATATGACAAAAGAAATTTATTTTGCTGGAGGTTGTTTCTGGGGAACAGAGCACTTCTTCAAGCAGATAGAAGGTGTACTTGAGACTGAGGTAGGATTTGCCAACGGACATACCGAGAACCCTACATATAAAGAGGTTTACACAGATCAGACAGGCTTTGCCGAGACCGTATATGTAAAATACAATCCTGATGTGGTAAGCTTAGAGTTCTTGCTCAACATGTTCTTCAAAGCCATCGACCCAACCAGTCTTAACAAGCAGGGAGAAGACGAAGGAACACGCTATCGCACAGGTGTTTACTATACTAACGATGACGACTTAACAATAATAGAGAAGGTTTTTGCTCAGGAGCAGCAGAACTACCAGCAGCCATTGGCTGTTGAGAAACTGCCTCTGCAGAATTACTATTCGGCCGAAGAGTATCATCAGGACTATCTCGACAAGAACCCAACAGGCTATTGCCATCTACCGGTAGCACTGTTTGAGTTTGCACGTCAGGCAAAAGATAAGAAATAATCAGCTTATGACTATCAGAGAAGCAAAGCCAGCCGATATAGCAGATATTATGCTTGTGATGGAAGCCGCGAAAGGTATAATGCGTGCTTCAGGCAACATGCACCAGTGGGCCGATGGCTATCCGTCAGAGGATGCCATAACAACCGATATGGAGAAGAAAGGCGGCTTTGTTATCGAATATGCTAATAAGGTAGTAGGCTATTTCGCTTTTCTGGCCTCGCCTGAGCCTACATATGCTAAGATATATAAAGGACAATGGGTGGACGACGTGCAATCATACCACGTTGTCCACCGCATTGCCAGTTATCCGGATGTACATGGCATCTTCAGTGCCATCATGGATTTCTGTTTCTCTCGCGATACCAATATCCGTATCGACACCCATCGCGATAATAAGATTATGCAGCACAATCTACAAAAGCACAACTTTACCTATTGCGGCATAATCTATCTGTTATCTGGTGACGTGCGGTTAGCTTATCAGAGAATAATCAAATAATTACTTGCCGAATGCCTTGAGCAGGCGTTCTTTCTCGGCCTTGGTAATAGGGATTATTGTGCCATGACGTGGGGTGAACTTGCCCTTAGTCTCGGTGTTCTGAACAAACTGGAAAGTCTTAAGGTCTTCTGAACGACAGAACTGATAGTGATTATTGCTGTAGCAGTCGTACATAATAATCCAGCTCTTGCCATCGATAGCCTTACAAACACCAACACCCTCAACAGCCTCCTTTGTCTGTTCTACATTACCATCAAGAATCTGCCACTTGTCGGTGAGACGCTTAGCCACAGCCTGGTATATGCCACGACCTGACTCCTGTTTATAGAAGAGGTGATACATCTTGTCGGCCTTATTCCAAACAATGTCGCCATCGATAGTGGCATTACCAGCATCGAACAGCCACTTTGGTTCGCCCTCAAGATCGGTAAAATCCTTGTTGGCATACTGATAGTAAATCTTATCGTATGAGTCGGGATCGCTGGTGCGCAGCGAGTAGAACACCATATATTTACCGGTCTGATGATCGTAAATGGTTTCAGGAGCCCACACACGGATAACGTTCTTCCATGTCTTTGTGTAGCGTGTAGGGAAGTTAACCGTAGAATGCTGCCAGTGGATAAGGTCGGTAGACTTCAGCATAACCATACCACGATTGCTGGCCCAACCAAGCGACGAGCGCATGTCGGTAGCCACCATATAGAAAGTCTTACCATCTTCGCAGCGCAGTATGTGTGGATCACGTACACACTGTGTCAAGGCAATGGTATCGCTCTCGATGACAGGTGCCCCACCATTCAGCGGCGTATAGTTGTAACCGTCATCGCTAATGGCATAGCATATCTGCTCATCCTCAGGAGCGTTGCTATTGAAGTAAGTAAAAAGATAGGCCACCATCTCATCGCGAGCAGCACTGGCCGATGTCACTATAAAGACCGCCATAAAGGCAGCCAAAATAAACTTGATTTTAATCATATACAATTGTCTTAGTTACAAATTCCGGTGCAAATATAGTATTTTTTTCGAATATATTTGTACTTTGCAGCCGTTTTTAAGTTATTTGACGATATTTTCACACAAAGGAGCAATCTCAGGCTCTCCGAAGAACGACGCCTCAGCATCCTTATCGTTAAGCTTGAATACCATGAACTTTGTTTCCTTTGCTGTGCAAGGTTTCCATGCACCACCCTTAGGTCCGTTAGGATCGCTGTACTTAACAAAGTTAGTCCAGGCAGTAAGCATCTTCTCACTCAGATCCCAGTCGCCCTTGGTCCAAGGACGCCAGCAATGCTTAAGGCTCTTGAATACGAACCAGAGGTCGCTTGAGTGGAAAGCCCCCTTCAAACGCTGTGTAACCTCAGGATGACTACCATCATCGGGCAATGGACGTGCAAACTCATAAGCCCAAGCCTTACCGCCCTTCTGCTCGCGAACCTTGCAGAACTCTGCGATGTTTGGAGCCATATTACCCATATCGTTCAGTGTAAAACCAATCATATAAGGAACATCGGCCAGTGTACCGCCACGAGTAGCATCGTCGAAACTCTTCTCACTAACATAGCCATCAATCATTGGCATGAATGGCAGACCTCTGAACATAGCAGCCATCGGGCCACCACCCTGCTGACCGTCGTTATTTATCTGGTGATAGAGGGTGTTAAGAGCAAATATAGTTTCGGTAGATGCAGCGCGCATCTTCTGCAGATCAGTCAAACCAGCCCAATCGAACACTTTCTTTGCTTTAGCCTCAGCATCGGCAAAAGAGCCACCGCTATAACGGGCACCCATAGGATTGCCTTTTGCATCGGGGATGGTGAGTCCCTGAGCACTCATGATAACAGCCTTGTGGAACAAACCGCGAGCCAATGGGCTCTCGCAGAGTGTGCGAACGCTACCACCACCGGCACTCTGACCAAAGATAGTTACGTTATTGGGATCGCCACCAAACTGAGCGATATTCTTCTTTATCCACTTCAATGCCTCTATCTGGTCGAGTATACCATAGTTTCCTGATACGTGGTGTGGGCTCTCGGCAGAAAGTGCAGGATGAACAAGGAATCCAAAAACACCAAGACGATAGTTTATGCTTACGAGCACAACATCCTTAGCGCCCCACTCCTGACCATCGAACTCAGGCTCTGAACCGAAACCCTCGCGATAGCCACCACCATGAATCCAAAGTGCTACAGGAAGTTTCTTGTTTACCTGTCCAGGAGCTTTAGTATATACATTGAGATACAAACAATCTTCACTGAAAGCGGCCTCTTTGCCATAACCCCACTCGGTATAGTATCCACCAGGATACTGGATAGCCTGATAACTTGGGCGACCGAAGGTGTCGCATATCTTTACGCCCTTCCAAGGAACAATGGGCTGTGGCTCCTTCCAACGGTTCTCCTTGATGGGAGGTGCAGCGTAAGGAATTCCACGATAAACAAACACTTCGGGATGATCGTCGGCCAATACACCTTGAACCTTTCCACCCTCGATTGTCAACACTGGGTTTTCTGCAGCATTTGCAGACACTGCTACCAACAGCAGAAGAGGTAATAATAGTTTTTTCATAAGTTGTTTAATAACAATTGTATAGTTGGTTAGGTAAATAATATCATTATTTAGACCCCAAACTGCCAATTGGTTTAATAAGCAACGCAAAAAAAATGACCTTAAGGCTTTCTTAAGGTCATTATCTTAGTAGGACATGCTAACGTGCATTTTCCGCATTTTATGCAATCCGGATGCATGTAGCCTGCTTCTTGTCCTCGACTGTCGTACGGCGTAAGCTGCATAGGACATACACGAGCGCAGCTCTTACACTTCATCTGGCATGCACTCGACACATGAATGTTAGTAAAGCCACTTGGCACTGGGGCAGTCTTAGGTGCCACCCAGCGACTTATTGTTCCCATGGGGCAGAACGAACACCATGTGCGCGGTGCATAGATAAAGCTCAGCACTACACCAACCACAGTTGTCATTACAATAATACGCCAGAATACCCTGCCTACATCAGACCAGCTCTCAACGAAAGCCAACTGAATGCCAAACATGCTGAAGATGAACAGCACCATGAACAGGCGGAATCCGAATGTACGTACAAACTCAGGGATTGGACGGTGGGGCGAATATTTAGACAGCAATCTGTCGTACATATTGCCACGCGGACATACATTGCCGCACCACCAGCGTCCCTTGGTGACACTTGTAACCACTGGACCAATCATGCATATCAAAGCCAACAGTCCTAAAATAGGATAGAACCAACCTATCACAACATAAGCAATGATGATCCAGTAAAGGGGCAAGCCCTTGGTTGCAAAGTGTCTATGAAATCGTTTTTGTGTCATTTGCTAATTATTATCTTTTTATTAATGTGTTGATTATCGTATCTAACTCGCCTGCAAACTTAACATAGTCATCAAGTTTGAACGGACAGGAACTAAGCTCCTTACCCATGCCTGCAGGTATTATTGAATAAGCCTCTTCCTCCATCGCCTTACCCTTTTCTGTAAGCGATACTATCTGCTGACGCTTGTCCTCCTTGCCACGCTTGCGTACCACTATACCCTGCTTCTCCATTCGTTGCAGAAGCGGTGTCACCGTGTTTGTTTCCAGCACCAGTCGGTGGGCAATATCGTTCACGGGCTGTGCATCCTGCTCCCACAGCACCATAAGCACCAGATACTGAGGATAGGTTATACCCAACTGGTTCAGCAATGGTGTGTAAGCCTGCTGAATGAGTCGCGCTGCCGTATACAGACGGAAGCATATCTGATTGTCTAATCGCAATTCTTCGTGCATAATCGTATCGTTTATATCGTTTGCGATGCAAAGGTAATAAGAATATTTTATATCGCAAGCGATTTATACGAAAAATTATGCTTGTTTAACTATTCACTCCATGACCGAACAAAGCGAAATCACCTTTAAGTGGGTCATCAGGGAATATGGTTGCAAGGACAGCCGACAGTTTGCGGGCAGCCGTCATCGACGCGGTCTTGCTGGTTATCAGGCCCAATCGCTCTGACTGCTGCAGCACGTGTGTATCAAGCGGAATTATCAGTGAGCGGCGATCGATGAAGTCAGCCCACAAGCCGAGGTCTACAGGTGAGTTGGTCCGCACCATCCAACGCAGGAACATACATACACGCTTACAAGCCGATGTGGTATCTTTGGGAATAATCACACTAATGCCGCGACTCCCAAAGTATCGGCAGATGGCATCAACGGCACCTAATGTATCGTTAGCCTCGCCACGCACATAGTCGCCCAGCGTGCCATATTCATTAAGCAGTTGCTGATAGGTAGACAGGAAACGATACATAGTGTCACACGTGTACAAGCGATAAAAGCAGCTCTTGTCACCCTGATGCAGGTGGTCGGCATATCTACCATCTCTAACCCAGCCATCTACATCACCCTGAGCCCAATCAAGTATCAGCTGTATCTTCTTCATGAACTGCTGGCGACTGCCATAGCTCAGACTGGCCGCGATAAAAGCCATTGTCTCCTGATTTCTGGCACCACTAACCTGATGCATAAACCACGAGGGATCGCCGTTAATGAAATCAGCAGTCTCGTACTTCTCAGCATACTGTATAAGAAGTTCGCGCGTACTTATATTAATAGTAATATCAGCCATCATCATCCTATTTTAGTGGCAAAGATATAAAAATATCCACATTTGTACAACACTATTCAAAAAAAATCGTATATTTGCAACAAAAACTATAGCTTATGACAATCCAATTTACTAACAACAACGGAGATGCCACGATTACTTTATGTGGAAGACTAGACACATCGGTATCAACCGAGATAAAATCTGAAATAGATAAGAATCTTGCAACCGCAGAAAACATCAACAGTCTTACAATGGATGCCGAGGGATTGGAGTATATCTCAAGTTCTGGTCTCAGAATTCTGCTTGTTTTGGCAAAGAGTTATAAGAACTTCAAAGTTGTAAATGTTAATCCCGATGTTTATGACGTGCTCAACATGACAGGATTTAGCAAGATCATTAATGTAGAGCGCGCCCTGCGACAGCTTAGCATCGACGGATGTGAGCAGATAGGTGTAGGCGGTGTGGGCACAGTCTACAGGCTTGATGGCGATACTATCATAAAAGTGTTCAGAGAAGGTACGACGATTGACGAGGTCCGCAAAGAAATCACCATGTCGAAGGAGGCCTTTGTTATGGGCACGCCAACGGCCATATCTTTTGATATAGTAAAGGTGGGTTCACAATATGGACTCGTATACGAGTTACTGAATGCCGAAACACTAAGTTCTTGCATCAAGCGTGCCCCTGAACGAATCGACGAGTATGCACGCCTATATGCCAACCTTTTCCGCCAACTGCATTCCATTGAGGTGCCTGCTGACAGTAATGTGCCCAATGCCATCGAACACGAGCGACAACAGATTTTGCATGTCAGCCGCTATTTTCCCAAAGAGAGCATCGATCTGTTACTTCAGATCTTAGACACCATACCAACCGGCAACCGTTTGTTGCATTTAGACCTTCAGGTAAAGAACACGATGATGCAGGACAACGAACTGATGCTGATTGATATGGGCGAAATGGGTTATGGACACCCCGTACTTGACCTTGGTCACGCCTATTCATCCATGGTATTGTTAATAGGTAATTACGATGCCATAGTAGGAATCCCCCGTGAGTTGGGTAAAAAGTTTTGGGATCTCGCCATCAATTATTACTTCGAAGGACTACCAGAAGACGTGATAGAACAACGCAAAGCACAGATTGATGTTGTAGCACGCATCCGAAATTTCAGTTGGTTGGCTCTTAGCGACTCATTCCCAGAAAGCGTAATTAACGAGTGCAAAGTACTCTTCGACCAGCGTATAACTGCCCGCCGAGACTATATTCTTGACGTATGTAAGACATTTAAGGACTGGACTTTATAACTAGTATGTCGTACGCGATGTATTGTTAAACTAACTTAATATTTAGCATTAATCGCTTGCGATATAAATTATTATCCCTACCTTTGCATCGCAAACGATATAATTTACGATTGATATGGAAAAGATTTATGATTTCAAGGCTTTCACAAGCAGAGGAAAAGAGTTAGATTTCTCAGAGTTCAAGGGTAAGGTATTGCTGATTGTAAACACAGCCAGCAAGTGCGGATTCACCCCCCAGTTTGCAGGACTGGAGGAGCTTAACCAGAAGTACAAGGATAAGGGTCTGGTTATCATTGGTTTCCCTTGCAATCAGTTCAAGGAGCAGGATCCAGGTAACGACAGTCAGATTGAGGAGTTCTGCCAGCTTAACTACGGCGTTACATTCCAGATAATGCGCAAGACCGACGTAAACGGCGCTGCAGCAGAGCCTATCTTCGAGTATCTTAAGGCTCAGGCACCTACCGAGGAGTATAACGGACTTAAAGCCAAGGCTGCCAAAACCCTGTTCAAAGCTATCAGCAAGAGCGTAGAGAAGGACAGCGACATAAAGTGGAACTTCACCAAGTTTCTTATCTCAAAGGATGGCGACACCATCAAGCGCTATGCCCCTACCACCGAGCCAAAAGACTTTGAAAAGGACATTGAAGCTATGCTGGCATAATAAAACTATCAGTAAGGGCTGATATTGTTCAGCTCTCCAATTTTGCCTTCCACAACATCGGTAGTCATCAGTTTTCGGAAATCTTCCAGACTGATGCTTGTTGTGGGGGCAAAATCGTTTGAGGTCATATACTCCAACACACTACGATAGAACTGGCGGCCCTCAGGATAAGCCGAGGCTGTATCCAGATCGGCCATACATACCAGAAGTTTTCCTTTGCCAACAGCAAACTCAAACACCAATCCCAACTTGTGGTTACGCTCTATGTTATCTATTACCTGCACAATAGGGCGATAGTCCTTACCTGTATTGTCGAGAATAAACGGGTGACTGGCTTTGATTATTGGGAACCATTGCCAGTTGGTGTACATCTCTGTGGGGAAACTATTGAATATAGGATGCCTTGGATCAGTCAGGATTCCAAGTGTTCCAGGCGATACCATCTTCTTATTATTCTCCGATATGGTTTTAAACATTCGATAGTTCCAGTAGTCAGTCTGGAACAGTCCACCAACGGTAAGTTTCGATGAGTCTGGCATCAGCAGCACGCTCTCACCATTCTCAAGTTGCTGGGCAATCCTGTCGGTCAGCTCGTTGGTAACAATCACCTTCTGTTCTAACTTGCTAAGGTCTACGCCAAAGGGATACACCCACAGGTTGTAGCTATTGCGGTAGTCGGTACCTTCTACCTGTAGCACCAGTTTCAGCTGTGTTGCCTTATTATAATCGCTGAGGTCAACATCAAGCGCACCAACGTTTATCAGCCCTTCACCCTGAGGAAGCGTTATTATGCCCTGCTTACCATCGAGATTCCACGACAGCGTCTTTCCTTTCAGCGATGTTCCGCTGTAGTTAGCCACCTGTATAATGGCATGCAGGCCCTCTTTATTGGTGAAGCAGAATTTTGGAGCAATGAGTAGTGGCACCACCTCACTGCACCATCCACGCCACTCACGCTCTGTGCATAGTCCCTTGCTCTGCATAAAGGCATCGAGTATGCCTACATAGGCAGAACCCTGACCAGGATAATCCTGCAGGTCAAGCAGCTGGAAACCAGCCATATTATGTGTGCGCAGGTCCATTTCCATATCCTGTTTGTATAGCTGTAGCGCCCAGAGACCACTGGCTTTATGGAAATCACTAGCCTGATCGAGCATGCCAGCCTTTTCCAGACGCGAACGGAACACCTCTAAGTTATAAGGATATAGCACGCCTGTGTATTTACTTATTTCATTGTAGTCGGGATAAATCTGGAACTGCCCCGTCTCGTGCGAGATGATAGGCACATTCGTCATACCGCACCCCTCAGCAAAGTTCATCTGCGTGTTGGGATAGTAGTGGTTTATCATTCCACCGTCGGCAGCATCGGCAAATGAGAACGAGCCACGAGTGTGGGTATTGTAGCTACCCCACCCCTCGCCACCAACGCGACAAGTGGTGAAATAGTCCATTCCAGGCTTTACACCCTGATAGCCCAGATAATAGTTACTGCCAAAGGTGTAGACCTTGTCAGGTGCCAACTTACGGAAATAGGCTATAAACTCAGCCATCTTATCAATGCTGCCCCACAGCTCATTACCCAAAGCAAACATGCGGAACGAAGGATGGTGACCATACCAACGGATAATGTTCTCGCCCTCTTTATGCAGAAATGTCATTAGCAGCGAGTCTTTATCGTCGAAGCTACCCCAGAAAGGTAGTTCCGGCTGCAGTATGATGCCTAATTCGTCAGCAGCTACGAAGGCGGCCTCAGGCGGGCACCACGAATGGAATCGCACGTGGTTGATGCCATAGTCGGCACATCGGCCTAAGTAATCCTTCCACGACTTCACATCCATAGCCACATGGCCTGTAAGAGGCCACACACAAGCATCGTGTTTGCCTCGCAGAAAAATCACATGCCCATTGGCAAAGAAATGCTGGCCCTTGATGTGGAAATTGCGGAAGTTAGGATGAACCGTTTTTGGCGCTACATCCGTCAGCGGCTGTTGGGTGGTGAGATATATCTCGCCTATTATACCATTCCAGTTGGTCTGCGTATCCTCGGTATAGGCATGACTGCTGGCATACAGCTGTTCTGGCACGCCACTGCCATTATCAACCATGACCGACAGCACATGTCGGCCAGAGCGCAGTTTTGTTCCAATCTTAAACACCTGCGGCGTTGAGATATCGTTACAACTTCCTATGAGCTTGCCATCTACATACACCTCAGATGGTTTGCTACGCTCCATAAACAGATAGACATTCTGCCCTTTCCATGCAGCAGGTATCTCCACCTCGTGCTGATACCAGGCACGCCCCTTGTACGAGTATTGTCGTGTAAGATGCGTGGTCTCATCGCGCTTGTCGGATATATCACCTTTCTTGTTTGTATCCGTTGTTCCAGGCAGTTCTATCGTCTCTGTCAGCACATCGTCAGGCTTCACCGTATGTTGGCGGTCAAAGGCAAACTTCCATGTGCCACTAAGGTCAATACGTTTATTCTGACCATTCGCAACGCCTACCAACAGTAGCCATGCGATAAGAAAAGCTATAAGTTTCTTCATATTTACCTGCTTAGTTTTTAACATTATCGATAGACATGATAAAGCTGTAGTGGTGCGGCTGGTTGCCATCAATGGTATATTGTGGTAGCGTGCGCTTGCCCCATGTGTCAGCACCGCCTACACCGTGGATGTTTCCGTCGATGTTAAGATTGACAAAACGTCCACGTCTTATTTCGTTTGGATGGCGCACGCCGTCCAAGTCTTCCTCACCATAGTCCCATGCACGTATGCAGAGTGGCTGGCATCCTTCTATCTTGATGGTATTCTGCTTATTAGCGATATTAAAGAAACGTACATCGCAACGGTTACCATTATCCTGTGGATGGATGTACTCTGTCTCGAACTCACTTAGCGGCATCTTGTAATAACCGATAAAAGCTGATTGCTTACGATCAGGATAGTTCTCCCATGGGCCGCGCCCATAGTAGGTGATGTCATTGAAATCGGCTGGCACACGCATCCTCATTCCAAACTTTGGTATAAGTGGTATGTTATTGGCTATGGGTTTGTAATCCATGTCAACCATTATTTTACCATCGTCGTTGAAAGAGTAGGTGAGTGTGAGGTCGGCTCCTATTGGTAGTTGCATCTCGGCAATCACTTTCACGCATGTCTCTTCTGCATCAGTTCGTAGCGATTTTATTTTGCGCTTCTGGGCTGCATCTCGCCAAACAGCTACCTGCTCTGCAAAGTGGGCAGCATGCTGGTTGTCGTTCTCTGGCTTCCAGAAGTAAGGCTCCAGTGGTGCTTTCAGCATCTCTTGCCCGTTTACTATCCAACTGCTTAATGCACCTATTCCATTAATGGTTGCAATTCCATGATTGAAATAGATCTTCAACCCTTGAGGTGTTTTCTGTATCATTGCAGGCTTGCCCTCTATTGCTGTGGGGAATTCCCATTGCTGAAGCACAAACTGTTCGCGAGCCACCACAAATCCTTTGCCAGCCCAGGGCTTGTCTTCACGAAGCCGTGCCTCAACATTCCTCAATGTTTCAGTGCCGTACACAGCATCACTACAACTAATATCATACTCATCTGGATGAGTGAAATAATCACGATTAATGACGATATAGGTATCGTCGTGCCACTCAAATTTCAGTGGCTGATAAACATATTGTACTTCATAGTAATGCGGATGGGGCTTGCGGTCAGGGGTAATGAGGCCATTGATACAAAAAGCATCAAGGTTGGGTTTATCGCCGAAATCGCCACCATAGGCATAATAGCCATCTTTAAGAAGTCCCTGATCCACCCAATCCCAGATGGCAGCACCAACAATGCTTGAGTCGGCATAAATCACATCCCAGTATTCCTGCAGATTGCCACATGAGTTACCCATGGCGTGGGCATACTCGCGCATCATGAAGGGCTTGTCGGTCACTTCCTGAGCATTCTTCTTCAGGTCATCGGGGTAGAGATAGCTGTCGTCCCAGATGCAACTGTAACGGCGGTCGCTGTCGTAGAATGGCGGTCGGGTGCTGTCGAGCGCTTTCACCTTGTTATACATTGCCTCGATGTTGGGGCCAACCCCACCTTCGTTGCCCAGACTCCAAAGGATGATGCTGGGATGATTGAAATCGCGCTTCACCAGCGATTCGGCACGATCCACATGCGCCTGCTGCCAAGCCCGGTCCTCGCCCATCTCATGATTGGCATAGCCATAGCCATGCGTCTCGTGGTTGGCCTCGTCCATCACGTAGATGCCCCAACGGTCGCAAAGTTCATACAGGTATTCGCGGTCGGGATAGTGCGAAGTGCGCAGGAAGTTGATATTGGCCTGTTTCATCAGCCGGATGTCCTCCTCGTAGGTTGCATCGTCAACGTATCTGCCCGTCTTGGGGTGATGGTCGTGACGGTTCACACCACGCAGCTTCACGTTTTTGCCGTTAATCTTGAAGACCTCGCCGATGACCTCCACCTTCTTCACACCAAAATGGTAGTCGAAATGCTCGATGGTATTGCCTTTAGTATCTTTCAACTCGATGCTGAAGGGGTAGAGGTTAGGCTTTTCGGCCGACCATAGCCGTGGATTCTCCAGTGTATAATGGAAGGTGTAGTCTGCAGTGTCGCAGGCGTTTATTTGTAGTTTCCCCATATCGGCCGCTATTCCTTCAATGGTCATTACAGGGCGAACGGTAGCTGCCTTTTTGCTGGTGTTACAGATGGAAACAACAGCCTTTATTTCTGCTTGCGAGTAGTCTGCATTCGGTTCAGCCGTCACGTGATAGTCGCTGATGTGTACCAATGGTCTCACCCATAATTGCACGGGGCGATAGATGCCCGAAAGTCGCCACATGTCTTGGTCCTCCAGATAGCTGCCGTCACTCCAGCGATACACCTCAACGGCTAGTCTGTTCTTCCCTGCCCGTATGTACTTCGTTACATCAAATTCAGCAGGTGTCATCGAGTTCTGACTGTAGCCTACTTTCTGTCCGTTTATCCATACATAGAATGCCGAATGCACACCTCCGAAGTGCAGAATCAGGTTTTGCTTGAGCATTTCTTCTGAAACATCGATAAATGTGACGTACGAGCCCACCGGGTTGCGGTTCTCATAAGCAGTCCAGTCGCTTGGCGGCTCTGTGGTCACACTGGGTCGATTGCGCACAAAGGGGTATTCTATATTGGTATAGATGGGGGTACCGTAGCCTTGCGTCTGCCAGTTGCCAGGCACTGTAATCTTATTCCAGTTACTCACATCGTAGTCTTCGCGATAGAAATCAGCTGGACGTTCCTCCGGATTCCTGCTCCAATGGAACTGCCATTGCCCGTCAAGGCTCACTATCTCCTTACACTCCTTCCATTTCGACGGCAACTGCAGAGTGGCGTGATAAGGAAGTTTGTTTATGCCAAGTACAGAAGGGTTTTCCCAATCATGGGTCGTCTGAGCCGAGGCGCTTATGAAGGCCGCCAGCATCATGGTGCATAAATAGAGACGTTTCATATTGGAGATTAATGTTGTTAATGAATTTCTAAGTCGCTGTATCCCATACGTTTTCCTTCTGCCAGGCGGTCGGCTTCGAAGCGAAGAACACGCACTTTGGCTTCAGGAAACTTGATGGTTTGCCAAATGGGGTTGTTTAATATGCAGGGCCGACGATTTCTTCTCGCCGCTATTAGGGATGTCGGCAGTAAGTTCGGGGGCGAGGTAAACGCCTATCTTTTTGATTATTGGTTCCTGTTTATAGCTATTGATGGTAAAACGCAGTTTTGTGGCTTTTACCGTAGGGAAACATATGATACGACGGTGACCGATGGTGGTAAGTCCGTCGCCATCCTCAACCAGTTCATCTTTCAGCGGCTGCCATTTGCCATCAACAAGGGCCTCAAGCGAGAACTTGCGCACACGTTGGCCTTGTGAAATATCCTCTTCAGCAAGAAAACGATTGAATGCAGCACCTTTCTTAATATCAATGACATAGGTTACCACTCCCCTTTCCTTTTGGAGAGGGGCTGGGGGTGAGGCTACAAGATTCTCCTTAAACACCTCGTCAATCATCTGCTTGAAGGCTATGCCACGCAGGCTGTCGTTAGGATGTATGCGACCATTTGGCGCTATGGGGAAATTGAGTAGCAACGTAGAGTTGCGACCTACCGACTTATAATAGGTGTCCATAAGTTTCGACAGACTCTTTACATGCTCATTCTCTGCATCATGATAGAACCAACCCGGACGGATACTGGTATTTGTCTCGCCTGGGCACCACACATTACCATCCTCCACACCATAGTGCAACATCTGATAAGGTACGTCGCCATCGCGGTATAGCAGACTCCAGTTGGTCTCGCCCACATTACCTGCCTCGGTACCCACCCAGCGCAGGTCGCCACGGTCGCTACCATCGTTCCAGATAAGGCATTTGGGTTGCAACTGGCGAATCATCTTATACGTCTCAGGCCACTCATAATAGGTGGTACGGTCAATCTTGCGAGTCTCGTTGGCACCGCCATACCATCCGTCGCCACCATTGGCACCATCAAACCACACCTCGAAGATATCGCCATAGTTTGTGAGCAGCTCGCGCAGTTGGTTGCGGAAATACTCCACATAAGCATGACGTCCATACTCTGGATGATTACGATCCCAGGGCGACAGATACACAGCAAACTCCAGCCCTTCTTCGCGACAGGCATCGGCAAGTTCTCGCACCACATCGCCCTTGCCATCCTTCCATGGCGAGTTCTTCACGCTATACTCTGTATACTTAGATGGCCACATGCAGAAACCGCAGTGATGCTTAGCTGTAAAAATGATGCCACGCATGCCAGCCTGTTTGCAAACACGCGCCCACTGTCGGCAGTCAAGGTCTGAAGGATTGAAAAGCTTCGGATCTTCGTTGCCAAAGCCCCATTCCTGGTCGGTATATGTATTAAGCGAGTAGTGAATAAAAGCATACATCTCCATATCCTGCCAGCGCAACTGGTTCTCACTAGGTACAGGTCCGCAGGGCGATTGACTATTGGCTTGCCCATGCATCTGTAAGGTAAGCATAATCATCAGCATTATGGCTGATATTTTAGTTTTAATTACTATCATATTGGTAATATTTTATGCAAAGAAAATAAAAAAAACAATATCTTCCAAATTTATTATGATTTTTTTCAAGTGCGAGAGCCTCTTAGAGATCAAAAAGAAATGGCGCCACTCATCGCGAGCTTGCCGCTGCAGGGAAACCCATTGTCGCCCAGCGGCTGGCCCAGGAGAGCGGCTACCACAGTGACTAGAGGAGGCCCTGAATCAGGGCGTCCTTTTATCCTCACATCAGATGTGCACTGCAAAGTTTATTGTTTTGTAAGCCAAAGATACATCAGTTGGTCGGCTATATAATAATTTCCTAATGATGTTGAGACCAGACCAAAGGAAAGCAACTTTTTGATAGCCTGCTGTACACTACTGGTTGAGCTCAACTGATGTTTACGTATAAACGCTCCTGATGTGATTTTTTGTGCACGCCCTTCCCTAGCGATGGCGTATAATAACTCCTTCTGTGGTAGTGAAAGCCTCGAAAGTTTTTCGCTATAGAGGTGATCGGCCTCTTTAATCATCAGGTTGATGCTATTGTCAACTATCTCCTGTGAGCAGACGCCATCTTGAGCGGTCTGGGCAAATGCCTCTCTAAAGGTTTTCTGATTATAAAACGTATTACCTTCAAATAGATGATAAACATAGGTGATTGTATCGCTCGAAATTCGCTTGTTATACTCGCTAAAGTGATACTGTACAAACTCACAATATTTTTCTTCCTTGATGATGTCCAGACTCTGTATGTCGGCACTATTGTAGAAAGGGCGGCTGGATTCCAGGAACATTTCCTCAAGCAACTGACGCTCGCTTCCTGCAAATATGAACTGGGAGTTGCTGAGTGCCTGAATGTGCGTACGCAGAATTGCTTCGATATTCTTTTCCGGATAGTTTGTGATTTGCTGGAATTCATCGATGGCCACGATGCATTTCTTGCCTGCAAGTTCAAGTGTACGGAATATTTCTTCTAATGAATAGGCTGGATTTTGAATGTTCCCTATGGCAAGTCCGAATGTGGGTAGCATGGTGGCAGGATCGATGGTGATATTGCCCATCAATGATTTCATTGTGGCGATGGCCAGTTTCTGCATCTTCTGCCCCTTGCTGGCTAAGGTGTTGAAGACGGCTTTACCAAACTCGTAAGTAAACTCTTGGAATGATGATGTTCTGAGTATATCTACAAATATGGTGATGTAGTTATCTTTTATCTCGGGTTTATCAAAACAATGATAAATAAGCTGAGTTTTGCCAACACGCCTTGGCGACATTAGCACAACGTTAGCACCATTAGTTAAACTCATAAGAAGTCTTTTGGACTCCTCTTTTCTGTCGCAAAACAACTCGGCAGGAATCTTGCCCGAAGCGATAAACGGATTTGTGATAGTACTCATAACTTGCATAATTTGCTGCAAAGATAGATTTTTTCTTTGTAACAAACAAGAAATTATTCAAATCAAATTATTTATTTTGAATAATTTAACTTGAATAATTAGAATTACGTAGTGGTCACGATGGTCATGGTCATTTTGGTCAAAACAAAGTAATGGGGCTCGTGATGAGCCCCATTACTTTATTCTGTAACTTTTTTCATCTCGAAGGTGGCGGTGTAGGTGGTGCCGTCTTCCTTCTGGCGCAGAGCCTTCCACTTCATCACGCCATCCTTGATACTCTCTATCTCCCACCACTCGCGCAGTTCGTCGCTGTCGGCAGTCTGTTTCCAGCGGGTGCAGAGCAGAATGCCATCTACGAAGTACTCGGCAAGCACATCGTTGCTATTTACCCACTCATCGCCTACCTTATTATAATAAACGTAGGTTCCGTCGGCTTTGTACTCCCAGCGGTGCAGTTGACCGTCGGTGTGCTCGTCTTCCGAACTGGTTACCTTGCCTTCCCATACGCCAATGATGTCTTTCTCAAAGTCGTTGTTTATGCGGATATAGCGCTCTTTGTCGTATACCTCATTAATAACCATTTCGCCATCTAAATAGGCTTTCCAATCAGATTTCAAAAACAAGTCATTGTCGGTAATAGAGAAAATCTGCGACACCGTGATATGTTTGATATGCTCATTTTCGATTGCAGTGAGCGTAACATTGATGCCATCGATGACGACGTCGGCTGATGTATGTTTGTTCCAAGAGTCGCTATAGAAATCAGAAAGACTACCGTATGCCTTTGTGGGTGACAAGAATGTTATGACTGCCTTAAGGTTGGTGGGACATGGCTGGCCGTCTAATTCTTCTACCATCCACTTACCGATAAGATTATCTGCCAAGCCTGATTCAGGAATAGAAATGATGGTGAGAGTAGCAGGATCTGATTCAACAGTACCTTGCCAGTCGGTGACTTTACAGATGAAGGTGTAGCAGCCAATAGCATCGTCGCCGAATATTGTTATCATATTGTCGATAAAAGCATATAGGTTTAACTCTGCCGTGGTAATACCTGAGCTATAATAGCTGCCATCTTCACCTTCCATGAACCACTCGTATTTAAGATCGCCGGCAGAAGATTTTGCTTCAACACTAATCTTGGGATACTTAGTATCACCGATGTTGTAGGTAACGCTCTTAGGCTGAGTTGTGATTGTTGGACATTTGACGGGAACCACAGGATTGTCGATTGCGTCGACATTACACGATGTGAATACGCTTGCGCCGCAGGTAAGGATGGCGGCCAGCACCCATTGCATGATCTTTTTCATAATTACAGTTTTAAATTATTGTTTGTCAAAAGGTAGTTATATATCTAAAATCGGTACAAATATACGTATTTTTTTCTTTCATTGTTCTTTTTAATAAAAAAAAGTAGTATTTTTGAATAGAAAAAGACCTATCATCACGATAGGCCTTGATTCGTAAGTACTAAACAATTTACTAATATAACATGGAAAAATATCTGTGTGCAAAGGTAAAGGGATTATTTCATAACTGCAATACCTAAAATATGGGATATTGCGTAAAAGGGGGTAAGCTGCGCGGCTGGGGGCTGGCCCCCATTGAGCGGGGTGGCGGGAGAAATGCGTAAGCGAGCGGGCAGGATGCGCGAAGAGGTATTCTTACAGAAAAGTTATTAAGTAAAAAAAGAGAGGTCCGCATCACATTGCGAACCTCATCTCTTTCTTTTACACGCCCATGCACGAGGTTGCCCCCAGTGCTGTCAGTATCGCCGTTGCGATACTTGCAATCATCTGCACGATGAACTTAATGGTCTCTCTCTTCGTCATAATCTTCAATTTTTAACCTTTTTACCTTTTCAACTTTTTACCTTTAAGCGTTGGGGCTTTCGCCCCGCACGCTTAATCTCCCTCTCCAGGTACATCACCTGATGGCTGGGTCTGGCCGCCGCCGCTTGATGGCTGGGTGTTCTCGGGGTCCTCGATGTCACCGCTGTCGGTGCTGGTCACGCGCTTCACCTCCTTGCCATCGCGGTCGTAGCAGGTAATCTGGATGGCAGTGCCTGCCAGCTCGTCCTTCAGCTCTACGGCAGGCGTGAAGATGATTCGGCGACTGGTAATGAGGCCTGCCTTAACCTCGTCTACCTTCTCAACGCTCTTGGCGCGCAGTCCGAATCGCATGGTGCCCAGTCCTGGCAGCGCAACCGAGTGGCCTTCGGTGGCCCACGCCTTGATTACCTCGCCAGCAGCATCCCAGCATGCCTGCATGATACCCTTACTAACTCCGCTGCGCAGAGCAGCCTCCTTAATCACCTTGTCCTGACTCAGACTGGTGTACAACTCAGGCATCATGATGTAGCGATACTTGCCAGCATAGGTGCCAATCTTCTGCAACTTCTCTTGTGCTTTAACTTTCAGTGCCATAATTTTTTAGTTTAGTTTTTGTGTTGGTTATTAATTTTATTTTGACAATGCAAAGATACGAATTTTATGTGAGGTGTCCAAATATCAAGTGTTAACCAATTGTTAACTGCCGACTGCCGTTTTTGCGCCCACACTTGGAAAATTTTCCGCCCACGTGTGGGAGATACTTTTTGCGTATTTTCGAATCAAGTTTGTATCAAATATCAGATATCAGTTTTATTCTAGCTACCCCTCTTTAGAGCTTCTTGAAATTTAGATTTATATATTATTAAATAATATATAAATCTATATAAAACTATATACCTCATCTCTCATCCCATACCCCCCTCAAAATAAAAACTGATATCTGATATCTGATACACTTTCTTAATAATCCTTGCTATCATGAAAAAGCGTTTTCAATAATCTTTTCTTGAAATTTTTGCAAGATATTGGGACTGCCGTGAGGCTATTCCCAATATTTTTTGTATCTTTGCAGCATAAAACAATCTAAAGAATAAGAAAGATGCTCATAGACTTAGGCATTGACGCGTGGATTACCATCGTGACGCTCGTTGCGGTGATGGCAGCGCTATTGTTTACGCGGCTCAGGTCTGACGTAGTCTTTCTTGGTGCCATCGGCATCTTATTCGTGACGGGTGTGCTGGACACCACTGAAGCCTTTTCCGGCCTTGTCAGTTCGACGGTCATCATTGTGGGTGTCATGTTCGTTGTCGTCACAGGACTGTCCTTCACAGGTGTTCTTCAGTGGATATCGAAACATGTGCTTGGACAGCCCAAGGGAGAGGTCCATGCCCTGCTGCGCCTGATGGTGCCCGTGGCGCTGCTGAGTTCATTTGTGAACAACACTTCCGTCGTGGCGCTCTTTGTAGGAGTTGTCAAACTGTGGTCCAGGAAATTGGGCATCCAACCCTCCAAATTGTTGATTCCATTGAGTTATGCTGCTGGAATGGGCGGCCCTATGGCCGCTATTGCCACGCCGACGGCCTTATTGCTGAGCGACATGTACGAATACAAGTCCGGTCAGCCCCTGAGCATCTTTACATCCACGCTACCAGCGTTGGTCTGTTTGGCTGTTGCCATGTCGGTCATCATCATCTTCCGCAGGCTCTTGCCCGACACCAACAACCCGGAGTCGGCTTTTGAGAATACCGGCGAGTACACCTTGGAAATGCTGGTCCCATCGAACAATCGTCATATTGGCCAGACCGTCGGCGAACTGGGGCTGAACCATGTGCCTGCCGGCAGCCTCATGGAACTGATTCACTTCGACAACGACCGGCTGGTGTTGCCGGTGCGCGAAGAGGAGCCCCTGCTGGGAAGCGACCGCCTCATCTTCTCGGGTCAGATTGACCAACTGCTGGAACTGGCTAAGACCTTTCAGTTTGTCATTCCCGACCATACCGTATTCAGCGTCAAAGAGCCAGGTGGCAAACAGCGTTTCAAGACGGCATACATCTGTTTCGGCAGCAACCTGATAGACACCCGAATGGGAGATACTACTTTCGAACGAGACCATGAGATAACGCTGGTTGCCGTATCGCGACGGGGTGAACGCATCAAGGTGCCTCCACGCGATGTCGTCCTGCATGCCGGCGACTCACTGCTCTTTGTCCATCAGCCACACCAGAAGATCAATACGGAAGCTATGAAATCACAGCTGGAGTTCTTTGATTCTCCTGAAATTCCTGTGACTGGTCTGAAACCGCTGGTCTCGACGGTCATTATGATCAGCATGGTGCTTTTGGCCACTACCGGCATCATGTCGCTGTTGCAGAGTGCCTTCCTCGCCGCCGGTGCCATGCTGGTGTTTGGGTGCTGTACGCCAACGCAGGCCATGAACGCCATCAAATGGAACATCCTGATATCCCTGGGAGGAGGCATTGCATTGGGTACGGCCCTTCTGAAGACAGGTCTGGCCAATCAGATGGCGACGGGTGTCCTTCATTTGTGCGGCGGCCAGCCTCTCCTGGTGATGATTGCTCTTTGTCTGTTGGCAGCAATCGTCACTGAGTTCATTTCCAATTCGGCAACCATCGCCTTGATGTTTCCCATCATCTATGAAGCTGCTGTGAACATGGGCTGCGACCCACTTCCGTTTTCCCTCGCACTCTTGCTGGCGGTGAATGCAGCCTTCATGACTCCCATCAGCACACCCCTCAACCTGCTGGTCTACGGTCCGGGCGGTTACAGCGCCACGGACTACCTGCGCATCGGACTCCCCGTGAAGCTGGCCTATCTGGCAATTTCCATCATCGTCATCTGTCTTATTTATGGTATATAAAGTGCCAGGGGTCAGTTCCTGGCATCATGAATAAGACATTGACCAGATAGAAGAAGAGTTATATATCCGGCCATAAAATGGTGTTATGAATAACAAGGAGGGTGGTGACAATTTGTCCCCACCCTTTTTTTATTATTTGATAATTACTTTCTTGGTCTTACCATTTTGTTCAAGGATGTATACACCTTTCTTCAACTCGGCTTTTTGTTTACTATTCTCCTTTCCTTTAACTCATCCATATATCCAGAAATTCACCGTATCACCGTGCAGAGGCGCATCACGTCATCATCGAAGGTTTCTTTGTTGACGGCCTTGTTCTTGGTGACGGAGCGGCAGTTGTAGATGGTCTGGTTGGAAAGGAAGAGCAGGCCTGCGATGTCAGCAGTGCTTTTCACGCCGAGGCGGATGAGGGCGAAGGTGCGCAGTTCAGTGGATAGCGTGTGGGGCGACTTCTGCAGGATACGCCCATCCTCTGTGAGCAGGGCATTGAACTCCTCGACGAAGGTTGGGTAGAGTTCGAGGAAAGCCTTGTCGAGACGGTTAAGGAAGGTGGCAGCATCCTCCTCGGAGATGCGGGTGGAGGAAATGGTCTGTAGCAGTTCCTGCTCCTGATGTGCCTTGATCTTTCGCTTGACGAGCGTCTGGTATTTGGTAAACTTGTCGATGTATTTGGCACAGAGGTCGATATAGATGCTGGCTAAGCGCTCACGATGCTCGTTGGTATATTCTAATCGCTGGTTCAGTTCCTGTAGTTGATTATTCAAGTCTGTTAGCTGGTTGTTGCTTTCGGCCAGTTCATGGCGGCGTATGTTCAACTTGCGGTTCTGACGATAGATGAAGTAAGCAGTGAAGAGCAGGACTACAACCAGCAAGGAGATGAAGCTGATGGAGTAGCGCAGGTGACGGTTCTGCCGCTCCGTTACATCCTGATAGGTAGTCATAATCTGTGGAAGAATGCGTGAGATTTCAAGGATGCGCAGTCGATTGTTGTAGAACTTGGCATCCTCCATCGACACATTGATGTAGCGCTCGGCCCGTTTAATATGTTCTTCACCATTCTGAAATAAGCGAACTGCTAAACTTTGCAATGCCATATTCTCCATAGTACTGCATTTGAGGTCGCTCATAGCTGCCTTGGCAAGGAATTCTACATATTTTTCTTCATTGCCATCATCTAAATAGTTACCGGCAAGGGCATTTGATGCCATTGCATAGAAACGAGAGGCTTCGCTTGCTTTTTCCAACACCCTATAATAGTGTTTCCTTGCTTCCCTACTATCTTTTTTGATGTAGACACAATACTCGCCCATGTAGTAATCATAGAAAGGGTCTTGCGGATTGATATCCTTGAATCCCTGTATTAGACAACTGTCGGCCTTGGCCTGATATAAGGGAGAGTAATAATGATCATTGCAATAGTTGGTCCAATAAGTGTAAAGCAAGAAGAGAGCCAAGTGATACTTAAATCGCAGATTGCTGTCTAATTTGTTTGCATCTACAGCTTCAAGATTAGCTCTTGCCTCACTATAAAGACCGCCTATGGCAAGAATCTCGGAGCGATGGATGGTGAAAAGAGTGGTATAGTGACTGTTTTTAAACGCAACAGCAAGTGCCAAGCCCTTATCCGCGCAGGCTTTTGCAGAGTCGAACTTGAAAACATAGTATTCGTTATACAGATCGTCAAGGGTTTTAAGGATTGTGGCGCTATCGTGTTCCTCTTGAATTTGGAGTTTCAACTTTTTGATTCGATTTTCTTTTGCCAGAATGAATTCATCTCTTTTAGCAATGGCAGCATCAAGTTCCTCAAGAATGGCTTGATTGCCCGCCATCAAGGTGGAAGACAACATCAGGAAAACGAAAAACATCCAAGTTCTAAGCATATTTTATCGGTTTTGGTTACAAAGATAATAAATTTCTTCAAATGGTAGGTATTTACTATAAGATTTTTAATGATTATTATAACTTCCTGATATTCAGGATAGTTGTATGCTCTATATGGTCATGCCTGTTTACTATGAGTTTACTTAGAAGAACAAAGTGTATTTTTTATAGGTATCTTTGCACCGAAATTTTATTTTTTACCTAAAACAAATAATTATGTGTAAATTGAAGCAACTTCTGAATGAACGCTTAATGCTCAGCCTGCTGTGTCTGCTGATGCCATTAAGCATGCTTGCACAAGACATCAAAGTGCAAGGTGTTGTGAAAGACCAGACGGGTGAAGCCGTTATTGGTGCTACTGTGATGCAGAAGGGAACGAACAACGGAACCGTTACTGACTTAGATGGTAACTTTTCATTGTCAGTTTCCTCTAAAGCCACACTCGTTATCTCCTATATAGGTTATACCACACAGGAGATGGCTGTGAATGGCAAGAGTAATATTGAGGTTGTCCTGAAAGAAGACAGCCAGACACTTAGTGAAGTAGTGGTCGTTGGCTATGGAACGATGGACAAGAAAGAGTTGACCTCAGCTATCTCTCATGTCAGCGAAAAAGACTTCCTGACAACCAGTTCGCTTGACCCTTCGATGATGATTCAAGGCAAGGTTCCAGGTGTGTCAATCACAAACACTGGTGCCGGTGACCCCAACAATCAAGCCAGCATCCAGATACGTGGTGTATCGTCTCGCGCTGCAGGTCTTGGCCCGCTGATTGTCATCGATGGCGTACCAGGCGGTAATCTGACCAATATCAACCCCAACGACATTGCTTCGTTCGACATACTGAAAGATGGTGCCGCATCAGCCATCTATGGTACACGTGGTTCCAATGGTGTGATTGTGGTTACCACAAAGAAAGGCAGTAAGGACGGCGCAACTCATGCTACCTACTCCAGCCAGTTGTCGTGGGATTTCATCAATAAGGAACTGAAGATGATGAATGCACAGCAATACCGCGACGAACGCCTCGGATGGGGAGATACAGGTGTAGATCTCGGAGGCAGCGTGGACTGGCTCGACGAAGTGAGCCGGACAGGTTTTACTCAGCAACATACGTTGACACTGAGCGGCGGCAACGACAAGAGTAACTATCGTGTGAGTGCCGATTATCGAAAGGCTCATGGCATTGACCTACGCAGCGGACGCGAGGAGTATGGTGCACGTGCAGCCCTGATGCACACCACGAAAGACGGTCTGCTGACGTTGACGGCCAATATTGCCCCGCGTATTATCTATCGTGACCAGGCTGACTGGAGCGTTTTCAAGGATGCCATTGAGGCCAACCCTACGACTCCGATAATGGACCCCAACAATCCCGTGAGCTACTACAATTTCCAAGGTCAGGTAGTAGGCAGCAATCCGGTTGAGCGTCAGCGTCTTGAAACGGATCATGGTGACACAAAGTTGCTCGACTGGGATGCTACTGTGAAACTGAACATCCTTCCTTTGTTTGGTGGAAAAGATATGACGGGACAGAGTCTTACCACTCAACTGATGTTCGCCGACCATCAGTATGATAACAATAACAGCTGGTTCCGCCCATCCACCAGTACCATTGCCGTGAACAACGGCCGTGAGGGAGAGGCCAGCCGCAGCTATGCAAAAGAAAGCCAGTATGTTGTGGAGTGGCTCACTAATTACATGGGCAGTTTCGGCAAGCACAACATCAAAGGCATGGTAGGCTATTCATATCAGTACTCGCGCTATTCTGGCTTCAATGCAGAGAACAAGGATTTCCCCAACGATGGTCTTGGACCCGACAACCTCGGCTCGGGTGAATATGCCAAGGAAGAGGGAGAAGTGCTGATGGGCAGCTACAAGAACGACTCCAAGCTCATTGCCTTCCTGGGACGCGTCAGCTACGACTATGACGGGAAGTATCTTCTCACAGCTTCTCTACGCCACGAAGGTTCGTCAAAATTCGGTGCAGACAACAAATGGGGTAACTTCCCCGCTGTGTCAGCCGGTTGGCGCATCTCATCTGAAAATTTCATGAAAGACCTGACGTGGATAGATGACCTGAAGCTGCGTGCCGACTATGGCGTGACAGGTAATCAGGACTTTGGCAGCTATCTCTCGCTGAACACGATGACGGGCTTCGGCTACTACTATTATAATGGTAAGTACTTCCAGGTTTGGGGACCGGCCAAAAATGTCAATCCTAACCTGAAATGGGAAAAAGGCAAGAACTGGAACATAGGCATTGATTTCTCCCTGTTTAAAGGACGCCTCTATGGATCGCTCAACTACTTCAGCCGCCGACAGCAAGACCTGCTGGGCAACTACAAGGTCAGCGTACCGCCCTATCTGTTTGATGAGACCTTTGTCAACGTGGGAACGATGAAGAACTCGGGATTTGAGTTAGACCTGAGTTTCCAAGCCGTGAAGAGCAAGGACTTCGACTATAGCATCAGTCTGGTAGGTTCTACGATGAACAACAAGTTTGTAGATTTCAGCAACTCCGAGTATGTGGGACAGGACTACTACGACGAGGCAGGCACAGAGGACCCCTATCCGTTCTATAATCTGCAACGCATTGAGAAAGGACAGTCTTTGGGCAACTTCTATATGTGGAAATATGCAGGTCATACCACTGACGGCGAATGGCTGGTTTACGACAAGGACGGAGACATCATCCGCGCTTCACAGGCCAGCGATGCCGACCGCCAGAAGGTAGGAAACGGCATGCCTAAGTTCACAATGTCGATGACTCACACTTTCCGCTATCGTAATTTCGACCTGTCGCTATTCTTCCGTGGTGCTTTCTTCTACGACATTTTCAATATCCATGATTTCTACTACGGCACTCGCAACTTTACAGGTAACCGCCTGCAAAAGGCATACGCCAAGAACTTCGATATAGCAGGGACTGCCAATCCCGTGGTGTGTGACTACTTCCTGGAGCGTGGCGACTACCTGAAGCTCGACATGGCTACTCTTGGATATACCTTCCGCCCGAAAGACTGGCGCTTCATCGACCGAATCCGTGTCTATGCCACCGGCAAGAACCTACTGACACTGACCAAGTTCAGCGGTGTAGACCCCTCTACCTATCAGACCAACGGACTGACACCCGGAGCACAAGGTTCACGCACCTACTTCCCCTCTACCCGCCAGCTTATCGTTGGTTTGCAGGTGGACTTCTGATAATTCATAGTTCATAATTCATATTTCATAACCAGAAAAAGTAGAAGAAATGAAATCCATACATTATTATATATTAGCAGCAGCATTGGGGCTTGGCACCATGACAAGCTGCACCGATTTGGACGAGACGCTCTACGACCAGGTGGGTACACAGAACTATTACAACACGAAAAACGATGTTGTCCGCGCCACGTTCCGTCCCTTTGAGCACGCGTTCTGGAGCATTCAGAGCCGTCATGTACTGAATGAGCTTACTGCCGACCAGCTTATCACCCCAACACGCGACGGATGGTGGGACGACGGTGGCAAATGGCGCCGTCTGCACTATCACGAATGGAATGTAGAAGATGGTGGTGACGCACAGGCCGAGTGGAACGGATGTTTCCAGGGTATTATGCAGTGTAACTACGTGATAGAGGACTTAGAGCAACTCGATGCCTCCCGCTTTGGCTTCTCGCAGGCGGAGTTCGACAATCTGAAAGCCCAGTGCCGTGTGCTTCGTGCGTGGTTCTACCTGCGTCTGCTCGATGGTTTCCGCAACGTGCCTTACGCAGTGAGCTTCAACGATGTCAGTCGCAACACGGAGACGCAGGTTGAGCCGCGCGTCATCTACGACCTTATTGAAAATGACCTTAAGGAGTGTCTGCCCATGTTGGCTGAAAAGTCTTCACTTGGTGGAAACAACTCGCTCCAGGGGCAGTGGACCAAAGCAGGTGCAGCAGCCTTGCTGGTGCGTCTGTACCTAAATGCCCAGGTTTATATCGGAGAGGACCACTACAGCGATTGTGCCACGATGGCTCAGGACATCATTGACGGCAAATACGGGAAGTACAGCGTTGCCGACCGCTGGGATGCCGCTTTCGACTGGAATAACGATGAATGCGACGAAGTCATCTTTGGATTCCCTGCAGCCTCTGGATATAGCTATTGGCACTATCAGGGCGATTCCTATTGGTGGACGACACCGGCCCGTGCCCGCTACTACCTGAATGATTCCAAATGCAAGGCTGGCGACCACAATACCAAGTATGCCGCCTCTCCCAGCTATGCCCCCAACGGCGAACTCTATACCTACGAGCTGGGCATGCCTATCCAGAAATTCCGCAAGTACGATGGCGATGTGCGCATGAAGCTCTATAAGAACCTGGGTAACAGCACCCGTGAGGGAATGTTCCTCTTTGGTTATCTGGAATATACCGACGATAATGGTTCAACAAAGCGTGTAAAGGCTCCCGAAGTAGATTATGAGCTCTATATCCGTGACGCTGTGGGCAAGTTCCAGGGCATGGACCCCAATCAGTGGCTCACAGCCACCAGCAGCACCCTGCGTGACGGCGACCACAACTCTGGCTGGCATTTTGCCAAGTATCCGTTCTATAGCGATGACGATGCTCACCAGATGGAGAGCGACTACACCGAGATTCGTCTGCCTGAGATTATCTACTCGCTGGCTGAGTGCAAACTGCGCGAAGGCAAGAAGGCAGAGGCAGCCCACCTGCTGAACAGCGTGCGCAAGCGTAATTATCCAGCAGACAAACAGGCCGATGCGCTCTATGCCCCCGAGGGGAGCGCCAACCTCGACATGCAGGAAATGCTCGACGAGTGGGGACGCGAGTTCTTTGCCGAGAGCCGCCGACGCATCGACCTCATTCGCTATGGGAAATTCAGCTCCAGCACATGGTGGGACAAGACGGCTGATGCAGACCGCCATACAGAGATTTTCCCCATTATGCGTCCTATACTGAATGCTAACCCCAAGTTGGTTCAGAATCCCGGATATAACAATTGATAACTAAAAACATGAGAATAAATATGAAACTGAATCGTTTGTTTTCAGCTTTTGCCGGCATAGTGCTGGCAGCTGGTATGACAAGTTGTGACAGCGAGAAAGACTTCGTAGTCATTGACGGAGAACTTCCCATTAAGACCACAACCCTGTATATGGTAGGCGATGCCACGCCCAACGGATGGGACATTGGTAATCCTACAGCACTGCAGGCTAGTGATGCTGACCCGCTGACGTTCGGATGGGAGGGTGAGCTGCACGCAGGCGAAATGAAACTCTGCCTGACCACTGGCAGTTGGGATGCTCCCTTCATACGTCCTGTGGTGGCTGGAACGGAAATTGGCAAGACTGTCATCACCGATGCTAAATTCTCCATGCATGCAGGTGATCCCGACGACAAGTGGCGCATAGCCGAAGCTGGCAAATACCGTCTGACATTCAATCTGCGACAGTGGACCATGTCGGCAGAATATCTTGGCGAGCCCGACGCTCCCGTCATTACTCCTATCGAGGCCGAGGCTCTCTACATCGTAGGTGATGCCACCCCCACGGGCTGGAACATTGACGCACCTACTCAGCTCACCCGACAGTCGCAGTACATCTTTGTCTATGAAGGTATGCTGAACGCTGGCGAATTGAAAGCCTGCACACAGACTGGCGACTGGGGGGCACCATTCGTACGTCCTGCATCGGCAAGCTGTGTTATCAACAAGAATGGCGTGGCCAGTGGCGACTTCGTGTTCACCACCAACCCCGACGATAAGTGGAAAGTGGAGGATGCAGGCAATTACCGACTCGTCTTCGACCTGCAGCACTGGACCATTACCGCAGAGTTTCTCGGCGAGCCTTCACAGCCCGAAAAGGAACCTATCGAGGCAGCGGCCGTCTATATCGTAGGCGACGCTACGCCCAATGGATGGAGCATTGATGCCCCCACGCAACTTACCAAACAGTCGCAGTACATATTCGTCTATGAAGGCGAACTGATGCCTGGCGAACTGAAGGCTTGCACACAGACTGGCGACTGGGGTGTGCCGTTTATCCGTCCGTCGTTTGGCGGCTGCAAAATCAGCCTGTCCGGTGTGGAGTCATCCGACTTTGTGTTTACCACCAATCCCGACGATAAGTGGCAAGTGACAGAAGCAGGGCAATATCGCCTTACGTTTGACCTGCAGCACTGGACTATCAGTGTGGAATCACTCAGTGGCAAGGAACCGTTAAAGGCAGAGGCCGTCTATATCGTAGGCGACGCCACACCCAATGGCTGGAGTATCGATGCTCCGACACAGCTCACGAAAAAGTCAGAATATGTGTTTACGTATGAAGGCAAGCTGGCAGCAGGAGAGATGAAAGCCTGCTTGCAGACAGGAAGTTGGGACGTGTCTTTCATTCGCCCTACATTTGCCAATTGCGCCATTCGTAAAAGTGGTGTTGAAAAAGCAGATTTCGTCTTCACGGCCAGCCCTGATGACAAGTGGAAGGTGGAAGAGGAAGGAGACTATCGCCTCACCTTCGACTTGAAATCTTGGACACTTAAAGCAGAACCGTTAAATTAAGAACCCTTAAGAAGATATTAAAATGAAAAAAATGACGATATTGACAATGATGGTGAGCGCAGCCATGCTGATCTGCTCATGCAGCAAAGACATTGAAATGCGTTACCCGCCAAAGTATGAACTTCCCGAGCTGCCCGTTGTCGAAGGCATCCACGAAGGACAGAAGGCTCCACTCTATTGGAGCATCTACGAGTATGCTTTCATGCAGGAACAAAGCGGGGTTAGTGGTGATGCCATGGACTACACCGAGGCACAGTGGGACCAGACCATCGATTGGGTGGCCACCAACCTGAATCCTTATGGCTACGACATGGTGTGTACCGACGGCTTTATCCCCATGCTGGCCAAAGATGCTTCGGGCTATATGACCCACTATGGATCAACGTCGCTGAAGGACCTTGCGGCCAAGTGTGCTGCCAAGGGTCTCAAGTTGGGAGTCTATGACAACCCTCTCTGGATTCATGGCTCGCTTGACACTCCCATTGAGGGAACCAACCGCACCTTTGGGCAGATTGTCTATGATGGCAGCACACAGGTGCAGAACCCTCAAGCCCAGGATCAGTGGTTCACATGGGTGGTCAGCACCAAGGAGGGCGCACAAGAGTATATCGACGGATTCTTCAAGCACTATAAGCAACTGGGAGTCAGTTTCATCCGTATGGACTTCCTCTCTTGGTATGAAGATGGCAGAGACCGTGGCATAGGCATCGTAGGCCGTGGCTATGGACGTGAGGCCTACGCCCGGGCATTGGCTTACATCGCTCAGTCGGCTAAGAAATATGGAATCTTCACTTCGCTCGTCATGCCTCATCTGAACAACGATGCCGAGGTGGAGGCTCGCTATGGCAACATGGTGCGCATCGTGGCCGATACCGGTGATGGTGGCTGGCGTCACACCTCTGCTCATGACAAAGGACGTTCCTATATGTCGTGGCCCAACTGCATGAATCAGTTTGACGGTTTCAATTACTGGGCACATATCACAGGTCGCAACAAGGTTATTCTCGACGGCGATTTCCTTCGAATGAACAAATATGATACGGATGCAGAGCGCCAGACGGCAGTAACCCTTCAACTGATGGCTGGAGGCCCGGTGGCTGTTGCCGATCAGCCACAGACCATTGCCGACAATCTGAAGTTCTATACCAATAGCGAACTGTTGGCTCTCCGCCAGGATGGTTTTGTGGGACAGCCGCTGAACAGTCAGTTGGGGCAGCAGAGCGAGACGTGGTATGGCCAGATGAGCGATGGCAGCTACGTAGTGGCTCTGTTCAACCGCAGCGATTCGCAGGCCACACTCAGCGTCACGTTCAGTGAGTTAGGCATTAACGGACAATGGCAAGTACGCGATTTGTGGAGCCACACTGATGAGGGAACCCAGCAGAGTGCCGTTACGGCTAATGTGCCCGCCCATGGTTGTAAGGTTGTGAGATTGAGAAAATGAGAGATTCAGAAAATGAGATAATGAGAAAATGAGAACCAACGGTCGCTGGCCGAAGGGAAAAGCAAATTGAAATTGAATTATGAAAAAGATATTCATCGCCGTTATGGCTATGATGATGGTGCTGCATGCTGATGCCATCGAACAAAAGTCTCCCAATGGGAACATCGTGCTGAATGTTGAACTCAATGCGCAGGGCACACCTGTCTATCAAGTGTCCTATAAAGGGCAGGAAATCGTGAAGCCCAGCAAACTTGGCATAGAACTCAACGAAGAAAACTCGCTGATGGATCAGTTTCGGATCAACAAGACCTCCACATCTACTTTTGATGAGACTTGGCAACCCGTATGGGGCGAGTCTCGCGACATTCGCAATCATTACAACGAGCTGCTCGTTGAGATGGAGAAACCGTCTAACGGCCGGTTTATGAACCTCCGATTCCGTGTCTATGACGACGGTGTGGGATTCCGCTATGAGTTTCCTCAGCAAAAGTATCTGCCCTATTTCGTGGTAAAGGCTGAGCACACAGAGTTTGCCATGACCGGTGACCACACGGCGTGGTGGATACCCGGCGATTACGACACCCAAGAGTATGACTACATGGAGACGCGCCTCTCTGAGATCCGCACCCACATGCGTGAGGCTATCACCCCCAATGCCTCGCAGACACCATTCTCTGAGACTGGTGTGCAGACATCACTCCAGATGAAGACTGCCAACGGACTCTATATCAACATCCACGAGGCAGCACTGATAGACTATTCGTGCATGCACCTGAATCTCGACGACAAGAATATGATCTTCGAGTCGTGGCTCACACCCGATGCTCAGGGCAATATGGCACACATGCAGACGCCTTGCCAGACTCCCTGGCGTACCATCATGGTGAGTGATGATGCTCGTGACATCCTTGCGTCAAATCTCATCCTGAACCTGAATGAGCCTTGTAAGTTGGAGGATACCAGTTGGATAAAGCCTGTGAAGTATGTAGGTGTATGGTGGGAGATGATCAACGGCAAGAAACAGTGGTCATATACTTCTGAACTGCCTTCGATTCATCTTGGTCAGACCGACTATTCTAAGGTGAAGCCGCACGGACTGCATGCCGCCAACAACGACAACGTGCGCCGCTATATCGACTTCGCCGCCCGTCATGGTTTCGATCAGGTATTGGTGGAAGGCTGGAACGTTGGCTGGGAAGACTGGTTCGGCATGTCGAAGGACTATGTGTTTGATTTCCAGACTCCTTATCCCGATTTCGATATCAAGGCGCTGAACGACTATGCCCACTCTAAGGGTGTCCGCTTGCAGATGCACCACGAGACGTCAGCTTCCGTTCGTAACTATGAGCGCCACATGGAGGCAGCCTACAACTTGATGAATAAGTACGGCTATAACTCGGTGAAGAGTGGCTATGTAGGCAATATCATTCCGAGGGGTGAGCACCACTATGGACAGTGGATGAACAATCACTATCTCTATGCCATGAAACAGGCTGCCAAGCACCACATCATGGTGAATGCCCACGAGGCCGTGCGTCCGACAGGTCTCTGCCGCACATGGCCCAACCTCATTGGCAACGAGGCAGCACGTGGCACGGAGTATGAGGCCACCAACGGCAGCAAGCCATTCCACACCACCATCCTGCCCTTCACCCGCTTGCAGGGAGGGCCGATGGACTACACACCCGGCATCTTCGAGATGGACATGTCGAAGAACAACCCAAAGAATCCGAACCATGTCAACTCCACACTGGCCCGCCAGTTGGCCCTCTACGTCACGATGTACAGTCCGTTGCAGATGGCAGCTGACATGATTGAGAACTACGAGAAGCACATGGATGCCTTCCAGTTCATCAAGGACGTGGCTGTGGATTGGGATGACTCCCGCTACCTTGAGGCAGAGCCGGGCCGCTATATCGTGGCAGCCCGCAAGGCTAAGGACACAGGCAACTGGTTCGTAGGCTGCACCGCCAGCGAGCATGGCCACACCTCGACGCTGAAACTCTCGTTCCTCGACCCCGGCAAGAAATACGTTGCTACCGTCTATGCCGATGCGAAGGATGCCAACTACATGACCAATCCCCATGCCTATATTATTAAGAAAGGTGTGGTGACGGCTAAGTCTGCCTTGAAATTGACGGCAGCCTCGGGTGGCGGCTATGCCATCAGCATCATCGAGGCCACGAAAGATGACTTAAAGGGCCTGAAGAGCCTACCCGCAGTATGCCAGTAAAGAGATTGTTTTCATTCATACTTTAGGTTAGTTAGTATTGTTAGTAGGAAGGCACGGTGTTCTTGTAATGCTGTGCCTTTTTAAAAAAAGAAGATTATGCAACAGGAAATATATGTGATTGGTTTGGATTTGGGCGGCACGAACTCTGTGTTTGGCATTGTGGATGCCCGAGGTGAAATCAAGGCGACAACAGCCATCAAGACAGGTGGCTATAGCCGTGTGGAGGATTATGTCAGTGCTTCTGTCGAAGCCTTACAGCCCATCATTGAACAGGTGGGCGGCATGGAGTATATCAAGGCGATGGGAATAGGTGCCCCCAACGGCAACTACTACAAGGGAACGATAGAGATGGCACCCAATCTGCCATGGGCGCACGATTCTGTCGTACCCTTGGCCGACCTGTTCAGCGAGGCATTGGGCATCCCCGTGGCACTGACCAACGATGCCAATGCTGCGGCCATCGGCGAGATGACCTATGGTGTGGCGCGGGGCATGAAAGACTTCATCGTCATTACCCTCGGTACGGGCGTCGGCTCTGGTATTGTTACAGGTGGTCATCTGCTCTATGGCTCCGACGGGTTCGCGGGAGAGTTAGGCCATGTGACGATGGTACGCGGCGAGGAAGGCAGGCTATGCGGTTGCGGTCGGAAGGGCTGTTTAGAGTGCTACTGCTCTGCAACTGGTGTGGCCCGGACGGCACGCGAGCTGTTGGCAAAGAGCGACCTTCCTTCACTCCTGCGCGATATGAATCCCGATGAAATCACCTCTCTTGATGTCAGCATAGCCGCAGGAAAAGGTGATGCCCTGGCCAAAGAAATCTATAACTTCACAGGCAAGATGCTCGGTGAGGCCTGCGCTGACTTTGCGGCTTTCTCCAGTCCCGAAGCCTTCATCTTCTTTGGTGGCATGACCAAGGCTGGCGACCTGATTATGAAACCCATCAAGGAGACCTACAATCGCCATGTGCTTCCCATCTTCCGTGGCAAAGCACAATTCCTCGTCAGTAGTCTCGACGGTGCCAGTGCTGCAGTTCTCGGTGCTTCTGCCGTAGGCTGGGACGCCGTTGCATCAACAGAGAAGAAAGGCTAATGGCATGGAAATAAACAAGGAATTAGCCATGCCTTGATGCGTTTGGGTATTGTGGAGAATGAGAAGATAGCCGCTTTCTTGAGATGTTCCAAGCAGACGGTATATTCTTATCGTTCTCGCATCCGTTTACGTTCTCTTTATCCTGAGGATTTTGAAGAAAGAGTAGCTGAAATAGATTAAAATCTCTTTAATATATGCGAAATACCCTTTGGATAGGGTTTGTATTTTTCTCTTGTACTGAATGTCGTAAGTGCTTGATATTCAGTATGAGTGTTATTTGTACATATTTGTATTTTGGTGTACGGTGTTATAACTTATTAAATAAAGCCCTATCTTTGCAATCAACAATGCCGACAAGGCTGTATTTGGAACTTAAAATAACATAACTAATAATTAATGAACAATTTGAACATGAAGAGATTATTATCTTTCGTTTTCGTTGCTTGTGCTGCATTTCTTACGGTAACGGCGCAAGGAGTTGTAAGCAACAATCCTGTGGCTGCAACCAATGCTATCGTGAAATGTGGCAATGCTCGTTTCACCGTGCTTACTCCTGAGATGATACGCATTGAGTATAGTGCAAAGGGTACGTTTGAGGATCAAGCAACATTTACGGTTGTCAATCGTAATTTGGATGTTCCTCAATTTACAAAAACTGAAGACGATACCTATTTATATATAACAACATCCAACTTGAAGTTGAAGTATCGCAAGGGTACAGACCCTCGTACAATACCAGCTTCTTCCACGAACCTTACCATTGCAGTCAACGGTGACGGTGTTCAGTCCGTATGGTATCCAGGTAAGCCAGACCCATTGAATCTGAAGGGAACCTGCCGTACTTTGGATGGACTGATGGGCGATAGCAAGCGTTCAGAGATGGAAAACGGTCTTGTGTCACGTTCTGGTTGGGCAGTGATAGACGACTCTTGGAGTTCCTCTCGTGCAGATGGTGGACGTTCATACGCATTGGTGCCAAGTACGGAAGTTGGATATAGTTGGTGGGCTGACCGTGCAGACAATCATGCAATGGACACCTATTTCTTGGGTTATGGTCACAATTACAAGAAGGCAATAGCCGACTTTACAAAGATAGCAGGTGACATACCTTTGCCTCCAGACTATGTGTTTGGATATTGGTATAGTAAGTATGCCTCTTATTCGGCAGATGATTATCGCAATATCATGAAGGACTTGAAGACGAACAAGATTCCTACTGATGTGATGATTCTCGACATGGATTGGCATTGGAATGGTAATGCTTACAGTGGTTCGGAAGGTCGTGGAGGTTGGACTGGTTGGTCTTGGAATACAAACTTGATTCCAAATGCTACCCAATTACTTTCAGAGATGCACGAACAGAACTTTAAGACTGCTCTCAACTTGCATCCTGCCGATGGAATCAATGAGGTGGAGTCTCCATCTTATTTTGCGGCAATGAAGTCCGAATTGGGTGGCAAGTATCTCAATGATGATAAGAACACCATCAACTGGAGTCTTGATTATACAGATTTTACAAAGTCTTTCTTTAAGAATATCATCCGTGACCATGAAAAAGAAGGCGTAGATTTCTGGTGGATAGATTGGCAACAGCATCTTACGAGTCCATATACCAACTCTTTGAGTGAGACATTCTGGTGCAACCATGTGTTCTATAATGAGGCAGTGAAGCGTACCGACCATCGTCCTGTCATCTTCCATCGTTGGGGAGGTTTGGGTAGCCATCGTTATCAGATAGGTTTCTCGGGTGATGCCAATATCAGTTATGACGCTTTGGCATTTGAGCCATACTTCACAGCAACGGCTTCTAATGTTGGTTACGGTTATTGGGGACACGACCTGGGAGGTCACATGTATTCAAGCGAAGAACTTGTCAACAATCCTAACCTCGTGTTACGCTGGATTCAGTTTGGCGTGTTTACCCCAATCTTCCGTACTCATGCCACAAGTGATGACCGCATCGAACGTAGAATCTGGAAGTTCTCTAATTTCCCTACCATATTGGAGGCAGTGCGTTTGCGTTATACTTTGTTCCCATACATCTATACGATGGCTCGCAAGACATACGAAACAGGTATCTCTCTTTGCCGTCCACTCTATTATGAGTATCCAGAGGTAGAGGAGGCTTACACATACGATGGAGAGTATTTCTTTGGTGATGACATCTTGGTGGCTCCTATCACGGCTCAAGCAGGGAGTGACGGAAAGACCAATAAGGAAATCTGGTTCCCTGAAGGTAAATGGTGGAGTGCATCTACTCATGAGATGATAGAAGGCCCATGCAAGCGCACAATGACATTTACAGAAGAACAGATACCTTATTTCTTCCGTGAAGGTTCGGTCATTCCTTTCAATCCATCTGCAGTGATGAATGTTACGGAACGTCCTGATAACTTGGTGCTCCATGTGGTGGCTGGTGCCAATGGTGAAGGTTCTCTTTATGAGGATGATGGTGACAATGCAGATTATGCTATCGCTTATGCCAAGACTTCCTTGAAGCAGGTCTGTGATGGCAACAGAGGGGAATACATCATCTCGGAACGTCAAGGCTCAGTAAGCAAAGCTCCTCAGAACCGTTCTTATGTGATGCACATCTATAATACTTCTGCTCCTATCTCAGCCCAAGTGGATGGTGTGAGTGCAACTTTCAGCTATGATGAGGCTACTCATTGCACTACGGTGGAAGTACCTTCGGGAAGTTGTTCGCTGGAACGAAAAGTCGTCGTGGAGTATAGTCCTGCGACTGCAATAGATAAGATAGAGGCAAATAAGGTAAGTGTTGCTTATGACAAGACTGGTCAACAACTTGTTGCTTCATTCGTCAAACTTGCCCAACAAGTATCCTTGGTGGTGAGCAATGTCGCTGGCAAGACGTTGTTGACAAACAACTATAAGCAAGTAGATGGCTTCTCTGAAGATTTGTCAATGTTGATGCCACAGCTATATATAAGTAAGGTGGTGGCTGACTGCAAGACATACGTAAACAAGTTTATTAAAGAATAAAAGTGATATACTCATGAAAAGATTATTTTTGTCACTATATGCCATCTTGGCTGTTTGGGGAGTGAAAGCTGCTGATATGCCTTACTCCTTGGAGTTGTCGCAACTATATATCATTGGTGATGCTACTCCATACGCTTGGGATACCAGCAAGACTCCTGATATGGAAAAGATAAATGAGGGACTGTTTCGATGGACAGGTCACTTGGAGGCTGGCAAGGAATTTAAGTTCCTCAATACGAGAGCATTTCATAAGCATATCGTAGGTACTTCGGCAGACCAAAATATCCAAGTAGGTCAGTATTATGACCTAAACTTGGAAATCAACTGGGGATTGCCTGGAGACAAGGACTTCAAGTTTAAGCCAACTGTCACTGGAGACTATACCGTGTATGTTGATTTGCAAAGCATGAAGATGGTTGTTTGTGAGAAGGAAGATGAGGTGGAATTGCCAGAAAAGCTCTATGCGACGGGTACTGCATTGGGAGGCAAGGTAGTGGAACTCCCACAGTATGGCAATGTAGAGTTCAAGACGTTGCTTGATTTGCAACCGGGTAATCTCATTCTGCAAGATACACCAGAGGCGACATCATCTACGAAGTATTATACTTCTCTCTTTGAAGACGTGGATATTTCCTTTGGACAAGACTATAGCTCTTCCTTGAAATGTACGACAGATAATCAGACTGAAGGATGGAGTGTGAGCGTTCCTGGTAAATATACGCTTTATGCTATCAAAGACAAACATCAGGCATACGCCAAGATATTCAAGCCACGCCGTACACTCTATTTGGTAGGAGGATGCCTCAAGGAATATTGGAACTATTGGACAGACCCAGCTACTTGCCAATTGACTCCAAGTTCATCCAATCCAGAGGAATTGGTATGGGAAGGTTACTTATCTCCTACATGGAGCGATGACCGTCCAGAACCAAGCAAGTTGAAGATACTGACCAACCAGAGTTGGACATCGGAAACTTATCATCCATACGTAGCCGACACTCCTTTGGTTGGTGAAGGAAACTTCCGTAGTTCAGGTGGCGATGATGTGAAATGGGAAATCTCCGAGGCAGGGAATTATCGCATTACCATCAATACGGCAACAGAAACCATTCGTGGAGAACTGTTGGGTAGCAATGCCAAGGAACTGAATGCCGTAACAGAAGTTCGGAAGGTAGAACAGGATGCTTCTGTACAGGTCGTTTGTGGCAAAGGAACGATATACGTGAAGTCAACAGAGAAGCCTGTTACAATATCGGTGTGTTCGATAGATGGCAAGCAGATCGCTTCTTACTCAAACATCCAAGAGGGTGTCGTTGCAGAAGGCTTGGCAAAAGGAGTATATATCGTAAAAACCGTAGGCGCAAGAACTTCCTGTCCCAAGAAAATCATGATAGATTAATTAAGGTTACTAACCGAAAAGTATATATATTAACTTAACGTGAGTGACATGCCAGGTGATGATTTTTCTTGCAAAGTTTCGCTTTGTTTCCATATATTTTTAGTACCTTTGCAAGCAGAAAAATCAATGATATGCCTAATAAGAAAGAAAACAAACTGGTACTCTACAAGGATGATGAGGGGAAACTGAGTGTAAATACTCTGTTTGCTGATGAAGATGTATGGTTGACGCAGGCGCAGCTGGTAGAAATTTATAAGTCGAGCAAATCAAATATCAGCGAGCATCTTAAAAACATCTTTAATGATAATGAGCTAGACAAAGAAGTGGTAGTTCGGAAATTCCGAACAACCACTCAACATGGTGCAATCGAAGGCAAAACTCAGACTCACGAGGTACTACACTACAATCTCGATGTCATCATTGCCCTTGGTTATCGTGTCCAGTCGCCTATAGCTGTACGTTTCCGTCGTTGGGCCACCAGGTTGCTGCATGAGTATATTCAGAAGGGCTTCACAATGGACGACGAGCGACTTAAACAGGGCGGTAATCGCTACTTTAAAGAATTGCTGCAGCGCATTCGCGACATCCGTAGTAGTGAGCGCAATTTCTATCAGCAGGTTACTGATATATATGCTACATCAACAGACTATGATCCTCGTTCTAAGACTACCAAACTCTTCTTTTCTACCGTACAGAACAAGATGCACTATGCAGTGCATGAACATACTGCTGCCGAGCTGATTTATGAGCGTGTAGATAATGAGAAACCATTTGTTGGCATGACCAGCTTTAAGGGCAACTATGTTACACGCGACGATGTAAAGATAGCCAAAAACTATCTTACGGAAATTGAATTGCAACGACTAAACTTGCTCACCTCGCAGTTTTTGGACTATGCTGAGTTTCAGGCTCTTGAGCAGAATCCTATGACGATGAACGACTGGGTGGCAGCGCTCGATGATCAAATACTTCGTCTGCGTAAGAATATTCTCGAAGGAAGTGGCACTGTGTCGCATCAGGAGGCAATAGAGAAGGCCGAGCGCGAATTTGAAATCTACCGTGAACGCGAAATGCGATTATTGGAAAGTGATTTCGATAAGGCTGTCAAGGCGCTATTGGATAATAAGGAAGACAAAGAGTAAGAAGTATTTTGTTCAAGTCCCCCAAATTTTATGCATAAAAGTGCTGGAGTTTGGGGGATTTTTAGTACCTTTGCACTAAACTAAGAGTAAAAAGATTATAGATCATGGACCCAACAATAGAAGAACTAAAATTTGTGGCCGATTTGGCCCACAACGGAGGTATGATGAAGGCGCAAAACGAAGCCTTGTCTGCCGACCTAACCAAGTTGCAAACCGAGCTGAACGAGAAGAAAGTCCAGTTGATGGAGATGCAGGTGATGATGGCTGCAAAAGATGAAGTGATAGCGGCTAAAGACCGCCGTATCGCCGAACTTGAAGCTATTGTTCAGCAGCAGAATAGTCAGCAACCAACGATGGTGGTTAATCAGTTTTTCGTGCTTTCGATATACAAAACCATCAGCTATATAAGTGCTCTGGATAACAGCGGACGTTGTTTTGCCGGACATTTTCTGCATCACACACTAACCGATGGTACTCCGCCTATGATGATGGCCAAGGTTGACGAGATAACCAATCTGCAAGGTGATGTGAACAGAGAGTTGGCCGACGCTATTAAAGAGGTAGCCAATAAACCAACCACAACCATCAATGCGGCAAACTACAATGCTCATGTTGATGATCAGAACAATAATTTCCCAGAGCTGCCCCCAATGGCACCTGCAAGCGCATTATTAGCAGATGAATAACGAAGATAAAAACAAACCGCAACAGCTTGCTGGCGTAAACCAGTATGCATACATATGGAACTATAATGCGCATGTGGAGCATCAGCATAATTACTATGGTGGCAAGCCTGAAAAGGAACGTGCTGAGGAACCGACCGCCCAGCTAATAGACTTTAAGTTCTTCAAGGCTGATAGGTTCGACACAATGGAGCGCCAACATGTGCTGCGATCGGCTATCAATGGTGTGCTGCCGAGAATGGATACCGAGTCGGGGCGTGATTGGGTGGCTGTCTACATCGCGTACCATTATTATATGGAACGCGAACTGATAATGAAGTGTCATGCCGATTTCTTTGCAGATATCGACCGACTGCTGCCTGGTGTGCTTAAGCGTGTGAACAAAGCTGAGACTGGAGCCGACAAACGCTACAAGGCCTATACCGACACGCTGAGGCTTGAGTGCAAGTGCTGGTTTATACTTAATGAGTGTCTGCCGCCGATGCAGGAGTGGACATCAGCGAAATATCCGTATCCTGTAGATGACGACAGGCGAAAACGAATACAAAAACTGGTAATAGAAATCTATCAAAGACTGAAGAAATCATAATCTTCAGTCTTTTTTTATCCCCTTATTTCGTGCGCTTCGTGCGAAGTGTGGCTTATTCTTCGTGTGCTTCGTGTGGGCTCGGGATAAGCCGATTTTTTCCTTCAATACGTGTGTTTTTAGTCATAATTTTGCAGTGCGTTCTTTGAGGCTGCGCCTCGAAAATCGTTCTTTGACATGCTGCTACCAAAATCACCTCCTGAACGGCGGGAGGCGATACATTATTAATAAACTAAATTATTAACACTTTAAAAAAACATTATTTATTATGATTACAACAACAGTTATTTCAACAACAACAAGTTTATCAACCCGTAAGGCTGCAAAGCGCGGCCAACAGGAGGAGCTGCGAATGACTTCGCTTGACATTGCGGAGCTCTGCGGGAAACCCCACAATGACATCTTGAAGGCTATCCGTAAGATGGAACTGGCGTGGGTGAAAATTAACGGGGGAAAATTTTCCCTCGTTGAATACAAGGACTCCAAGGGTGAGCTTCGCCCTTGTTACTCTCTATCGAAAACCGAGACGCTCTACATCGCCACCAAGTTTAAAGATGATATGCGCGCTAAGCTGGTTTTGCGATGGGAGGAGCTGGAGCACGAGAGACTTGGCGACAGGCAGCAGTTGGCGCTGCCAAGTCCGCAGAAGATTCTGGCGATGGCCGACAATATAGTTGGCGAGGGATTGCGAATACTGAACGAGGAGGCCGAGGACACTCTGACTGCCACGCAGGTGGCCAAGACGTTCAACATGACAACACTCGACTTCAACGCCGTGCTGCGCGACATGGGCATACAATATCGTCGCAACGGTCGTTGGAACCTTTCAGACGATCTGCAAGGCCGAGGCTACACTGCTGAACGTACCCATGTGAGCTACTCGCTGAAAGGTGAGAAGAAGATACACCACTACATGACGTGGACGCTTGAAGGCTTGCGATTCCTGAACTCAAAACTTGGTTACCCAAATTTCTAGATTAAACATGAAACATTAAACATTAAATGGCAGGAATAAAACGAAGAGAGTATCTGCAGTATCTGGCTGAGACTCGCGACCGAGAGTTCCGGATGAAGGACGCGGGATACCAGGTGGTGCACAAGAGCATCGAAGAAATTCGCGCCGAATTCGAATCGAAATTCGGCTCGATTTTCTTTGAAATGTAAAAATGTAATAATTCTTGGCGAAGCCAAGCGGCAAAGCCGAGCGAAAAAATGTAACAATTATGAACACAATGATTTTGAGAGTTAAGAAGTGCGGGGCGATGACTACCGTGCAGAGTGAGAAAAGTGAAAACGGTGTGCTGAACAAGCGCACGTTAGTGTTGCAAGAACTTGGAGGTAAGTACGAAGACAGCTATGTGGTTACAGCACTTGGCAATCTGGCCACCATCGAGTGGGCCGAGGGCGAACTGGTAGTAGCCAATCTTCGATTCCAGACTCGCGAGTACAACGGACAGGTGTTTATGGACGTAATCGCAAACGAACTGGTAAAGGAAGGCGGTCGTAGATGATCTACCGTATAACCGTAATTAATGGACGAAAATATGCGACAGCGGTAAAGAGTCGCGAAGAGTTTCTGGCACTGCGCGATAGTAGTGAAAACCTTGACAATTTGGCTAAAGCCCGACAGGGTGATGAGGCGGCAAAGCGTAACCTTGTGCAGTTTGC
>Ga0256405_10001518_pt1 | contig 62572 bp, 84 predicted proteins | sample RumenRJG_02DNA_FD_189096 | JGI IMG/M metagenome (GOLD analysis project Ga0256405, IMG submission 189096) | Bovine rumen microbial communities from Lethbridge, Alberta, Canada - RJG_02 | ecosystem: Host-associated > Mammals > Digestive system > Stomach > Rumen | place: Canada: Alberta... | reverse complement strand
AAGCCTCCCCCCATACGCGTCGCGCGTTGTCTTTAAAAATTCTCCGGGGGAAGATTCTCAAAATCGTTTTTGGGAAGGCACGGGTTTAATGGGCTGGTTTGTGGTGATCCAGTTTGAGCCCTCCTTTCAGGAAGCAATTCCCTTTTTTCGGCTTTTATTAGGCCCGTACCTTGCCAAAAACCATTTTGGAACACCATGAAAAGGAGAAGAAACATTGAAAAAGTCACCAAAAACATCGGAAAAACCGGCTCTAAGACCGGCATTTACCACAGAAGAGCGAGAAAACCGCTTAATAGCTCTTTCTATGGATTTGGCGGAGCAGCGTCTAATGGATGGCACTGCTTCAAACCAGATGATTTGCCATTTCTTAAAGCTAGGTTCATCTAAAGAACAGTTGGATAAGCAGAGTATCGAGGAGGATATCAATCTCAAAATCGCTAAACGTGAGGCATTAGAGTCATCTAAGTCAATAGAGGATCTTTATCTGAACGCGATTGCTGCTATGAAGCGATACAACGGGCATACGGATGAAAACATACCATGAAGCAATGCTATGTAAGGACTTCGATGAACGTTTTAAGTATTTGATGGTTAGTGGAAAGACGTTTGAGAAGACGTTTGGAAAAGATAGATATCTGAATCAGGTTTTGTATGTCTCACCAGAATGGCGAAACTTTCGTCACAAAATAATAACTAGAGATAATGGCTGCGATTTGGCCGATCTAGATCATCCTATTCGTGGATCTAAGATTCTTATCCACCACATAAATCCCTTAACTGTCGAAGATATAGTTAATCGAGATTCTAAAATATTCGATCCCGAGAACGTTATTTGTGTTTCTTTTGACACTCATCAGGCACTTCACTACGGAGACAGCAGGTATCTTGATAGAAACAAAATAGTGGAGAGAAGACCTAACGATACTTGCTTATGGAGGAAAAGTTAAATGGCTGATGTAGCAATAACTGATAGTATCCTACTTTCTGTAAAGAAATTGCTTGGTGCTGATCCAGACTATGACGTGTTTAATCCCGATATCATCATGTGTATTAATTCGGTTTTCGGGACTCTTCATCAGCTAGGAGTTGGACCGATAGAGGGTTTCAAAATTTCTGGAGAAGATAATTTGTGGATCGAATATACCACAAATGGCGATTTCTTCGACGAAGTAAAAACGTATATGTATATGCGTGTAAAATTAATGTTTGATCCTCCGTCTAGCTCTTTCGTTCTCGATTCGTATAAAGAACAGATTAAGGAATTGGAATGGAGATTAAGCGTTAAATCTGACGAATATCGAGGTACAGAAGTGAATGACTAGATCAGAAATATTTGTGGCTATTTTTTGTGCTATATTCTCGTCAGTTGGATTCTGGACGTTTGTTAATAACGTTTATCAGAATCTCAGAGAGAAAAAGAGTGCCGAAAGAAAAGCACTCCTAGGCTTACTACATGAAAAGATAGCGGAACGTGCGGCAACGTATATAGAGAGGAAATATATCACTCGACAAGAGTACGAAGATTTTCATACGTACATATATGAGCCGTATAAGGAACTTGGCGGTAATGGAACCGGACAACGTTTAAAAGAAGAAATAGATCGCTTGAGGATTGTGAACTGATGATAGATAGGGTTTATTGCAGCGGATTATTTTCTACAAATTTCTTAGAACATTCTTATAAAGGTACTGAATGGAAAGATCATAAGTACATAAAGAAAGAGAACGGAAGGTATTACTACCCGAATGAAAGCGGAGCTTCCAATACACATTATTCTGGAATGTCACTTGATCGGCTACAGGAAGAGTACACGCGCATCAAGACGGCACAAGAAGAATACTATAACAAAGCAAACGAGATGGATGAGATCGCTAAGACTAGCGACGATCCAGAACGTTATAGACAGCTTGCCAACGAGTATAGAGCTAAGCTGGAAGAACTAGGAAGAGAATCTATAGTCGTTTCCAACGAAATCGAGAAGAAATCTGCAAGAAAACAGATCGTAGAAGACTTTAAGACTAGTCCGATTGATACCGCATATAATCTCGTTCAGAGAAATAGAGAAAAGTTACATACTGGTAATCCGATCGTTCGAGTTAAAAAGCGAAAGAAATAATGTCAAGGAGGTGATTAAAGTGTACGAGTTAAATAAAGTATCAGCCGAGCTCGATCACTGGGTAGATAAACTCCTTGACGAAGTTAAACACGAAGACGAGGACGACAATTACCTTGAGCATTACGGCAAAGGCCATGATGATAGCCCGCCCGGAAGAGGAAGCGGACGTTATGCGTGGGGATCAGGCGAAAGACCGCATCAGCACGATACATCAGACCGCTACACCGAAAAGACAGGAATATTTTCTAAATTATTCGGTACAAAAAATGAAAAACAGAAAGATCATTACGACGCCGAAGAGAAAGCGAAACAAACAGCAGAAGCTATTCTCAAAATTGCGAATGCTCACAGTAGTGGTTATGCAAATCCATCCGAATATTTAGGAATACCTGCAGTAAAAGAGATCGCCGAAGACGAACGTGTCAAACGTGCGCGAAAAAAAATGGAAGATAATGACATGCTATATCCTGATTATAGAAAAAACCAGGAATATTATGCAACGATGGCAGCTCATGTAGATTGGGAATTGCGTAAAGGGCTATACGAAAAATCTGCGATGACTGTTGAAGATAACGTTTTCCATTATTTACATGACGACGGGGATCAGGGCGATTTTAACTCATTTTCGTGTTATTTGATAGATCACGGCGTTGATGTAAATGGTTACGGCATCGAAGCGAAAGACGCTCATCAAGAATACGAGGAGACTATTAATATTCATGCAGGCGATTTACTCGGTAAATATGCTGATGAACATCCAAAAAATAGCTTGTTGAGTGTTAAAGATATACTTCGAGATGCTGTTGAAGAATATCACGATGACGGAGATAAAAACTTTTATTTTGGATGGTATGATGCTGAATTGTCCAATGATGGTGAGAAGCAATTAGACGAAGTTAAACGTATTATAAAAGAATTTAAAGATGAAGAGAAGGTTAAACATTCTGAGGATATCTTCGAAGACTTCCTTCGACATTACGGCGTAGGCCCTGATGACAACCCTCCTGGAAGAGGTTCTGGTCGTTATGCAAAAGGATCTGGCGAAAGACCATTTCAGCATGATCCGGTAATGCAAAACGCCTCCGATCGACGTCGAAAGAAATGGGGAATTTTCGAGCGTATTCGGCAGCGTAGGGAAGAAGCAGCTAAAGAGCATGCCGAAGCCGCCAAAAAGAGCGAAGAAGATAGGCAGTTAACGGAAGCGAAGAACAAGGCTGAGGCGCTTAAGAAAAAGCGTCTCGAAGCGCTCAATAAAGCCAGAGCGACTAAAAAAGCTAATGCTGATAAAGCTGCCGCAGAGAAAGCCGCTAAAGAAAAGTATGAAGCCGAAAAGAAAGAGGCCATTGATTCCGGCGATCCTGAGAAAATCGCTAAGTATCTCAAAGATCTTACCAATCAAGAGCAGATAGATGCGATTAATAGGATCGGCAATACCGCTAAAATAAAGGCTCTTGCTGATGAACAGAAAAGAGCTTTTAAGGCTGCTGAGGATGCTAGAATCGCGGCAGAAAAAGCTCTCGAAGAAGCTAACCGTCCAAGAACAAAAGCAGAAATTCGTGAACGAAAGTTTAACGAAGCTATTTCTAAAATTCAAAATGCGTCGAATAAACTCGACAAACTCAGAGATTCCGGCGAAAAGATTATTAAGTTCTATAATATGGCCGCGTCTGTCAATAATGCCTTAAACGATAAGGTTAAACTGCCTAAGATCGATCTTGGACCTAATCAGAAGAAAGATGGTGACAAGAAAGACAAGCAGGACGGCGACAAGAAAGAGAAAGACAAGCAGCAGAATAACGGCGGAAGTAAGAGTGGAGATACTTATAACACCACCCATGATAGTCACGACACATATAATACTTATAACAATTATGGATGGGATGACTATACTGAACGGTTTTATAAGCAGTATCAGGATCAACCTAATTCCGGCGAATGGAAGGCTTACGAATCTCAAGGTTTGCTGTTGTTAGAGGATTTTAGTAAGAGGAAAAAGTAATGCTTTCCAATACTGCCGTTCCATACTATTACGGTTTATTCAGAGATTCTGTTATTCGCGGCGAAATTCCCGTGAACAGGGAAGTTTCTATGGAAATGAACCGTATCGATAGATTGATTGCTGATCCAGGAGTTTTTTACGATCGTGATCCTGTAGAGGGTTTTATATCTTATTGTGAAGAAGAACTAACTCTTACCGACGGTTCCGAACTTCATCTTCTTGATACGTTTAAGTTATGGGCCGAACAGATTTTTGGATGGTATTACTTTATTGAACGTTCTGTGTTTGTTCCGAACGAGCATGGACCCGGCGGACGATATGTTAAGAAGCTCATACAAAAACGTCTTGTTAATTATCAGTATTTGATAATCGGTCGAGGCGCTGCTAAATCGATGTACGCTTCTTGCATTCAATCGTATTTCTTGAACGTTGATACATCGACAACGCAGCAGTGTGCGACGGCTCCGACGATGAGTCAGGCAGAAGAGACACTCTATCCTATCCGAACATCTATTGTTAGAGCTCGCGGACCTTTGTTTCAGTTTTTAACAGAGGGTTCGCTTCAGAATACGACGGGAAATAAAGTAAATCGCGTGAAGCTTGCTTCGACCAAGAAAGGAATCGAGAATTTTTTAACTAATTCTCTTCTGGAAGTCCGACCGATGTCCATTGATAAGCTTCAGGGACGTAGAGACAAATGCGCATCGGTTGACGAATGGCTGTCTGGAACCATTAGAGAGAATCCGATTAATGCTCTTGCGCAGGGGGCATCCAAAAATGATGACTGGTTGATTCTTGCGACGTCTTCGGAAGGAACCGTAAGACATGGTATTGGCGACGATATCAAAATGGAGCTTATGGAGATCCTAAAAGGCGAATATGATAATTCACATGTTTCAATTTGGTATTACAAACTAGACGATGTGGAAGAAGTCGGTTATCCAGAAATGTGGAGAAAAGCAAATCCTAACCTCGGCAAGACCGTTACGTATGAAACGTATCAGCTTGAGGTAGAAAAAGCAGAACGTGTGCCTTCAGCACGGAATGAAATATTAGCAAAGAGATTTGATATTCCGATGGAAGGTTACACGTTTTTCTTTACTTACGAGGAGACACTTCCCCATAGGCATCGTTCATTCAAACAGCTTCCGTGCGCTCTTGGTGCAGATCTGTCGCGTGGTGATGACTTCTGTGCGTTTACTTTCCTGTTTCCATTAGCTAATGGGTGTATAGGGATTAAGACTAGAAGTTATATCACAAGTTATACGCTTGATAATCTTCCAAGAGCAATGCGCGATAAATACGAAGAATTCATTCAGGAAGGTTCGTTAATTATAATGGAGGGCACCGTGCTTTCCATGATGGAAGTATACGACGATCTTGATGAACACATCCAAGCACAGGAGTATGACATTCGTTCGTTTGGTTATGATCCATATAATGCTAAAGAGTTTGTAGAACGATGGTGTAGAGAAAACGGAGAGTTTGCTGTTACCAAAGTCATACAGGGCGCTAAAACCGAATCCGTTCCACTCGGGGAGCTTAAAAAATACGCAGAGCAAAGGATGCTTCTTTTCGACGAAGAACTCATGACGTTTTGTATGGGTAACTCGGTTGTGTTAGAAGACACTAATGGAAACCGGAAATTGTTTAAGGAACGCAGAGATCAGAAGATTGATAACGTTGCTGCGATGATGGATGGATATGTGTCTTATAAGATAAATATAGATGCATTCGAATAAGGAGATAAATCAAAATGCCAAAGTTTTTAGAACGTTTCCAGAATGCCTGGAATGCATTTCTTAGCCGCAGTCCCACGTCAAACACGTATGATTATGGATGGACTGGCTGGAGACCGGATAGAGTTCGTTTATCAAGAAGTAATAGTCGTACAGTTGTGGCGTCTATATATAACCGAATTGCGCTTGATTGTGCTATGATCGATCTTCATCATGTTCAATGTGATGGAGATGACCACTATAAAGACATCATTCATAGCGGTCTTGATGATTGTATATCTTTTAGCGCGAACTTAGATCAGACAGGTCGAGCATTTATTCTAGACGTTGTGATGAGTATGTTTGACGAAGGAGTCGTTGGTATATTCCCAACCGAATGTACCGACAATCCATACTACACCGCAACGTACGATATTCTTTCTGTAAGAACAGCTAGAATAGCCGCTTGGTATCCTAAGGATGTTCGGTTAGACGTGTATAACGAAAGTACAGGTAGAAGAGAAGAAATAACAGTTCCAAAATCTCAGGTCGCGATCGTAGAGAATCCGCTTTACTCGATCATGAATGAACCGAATTCTACTCTCCAGCGATTGATAAGAAAACTGAATTTGCTTGACTACGTAGACGAACAGTCCACATCAGGTAAATTAGATCTTATCATTCAGTTACCTTATATTATCAAATCGGAAGCTAGAAAGCAGCAGGCCGAAATTCGAAGAAAAGAGATTGAACGGCAGCTTTCTGGATCGAAATATGGCATTGCTTATACGGATGGTACTGAAAAAATCACTCAGCTTAACCGTGCCGTGGATAACAACATCTGGGCGGAAGTTAAAGACCTAACGGCTGAACTTTACAACCAGCTTGGACTCACGGAGTCAGTTTTCAACGGAACGGCAAAAGAAGAGGAAATGATCAATTATTACAACCGTACTATTGATCCGATTCTTTCAGCAATTTCTGAAGAAATGGAACGCAAGTTTATTTCCAGAAATGCTCGTACCAGAGGTCAGGCAATTCGATATTTCAGAAATCCGTTCAGGCTTATTCCGGTTAGTTCTCTTGCGGAAATTGCGGATAAGATGACTAGAAACGAGATTCTCAGCAGTAACGAAATCAGAACTCAGATCGGTTATAGACCGTCTGATGATCCTGCTGCTAATGAACTTCGTAACAGTAATCTTAATCGTAACGACAACGAACGACCGGCGCAAGCTCCTGATACAAATCCCAAGGAGAAAATTCAAAATGACAAAAACGTGTGATTTTGCAGGATGGGTCACTAAAAACGATCTGCTCTGCTCCGATGGTCGAACCATTCGCAGAGACGCGTTTAAGGATTGTGACGGTATTGAAGTGCCGCTTGTATACCATCATGATCATAGTGATCCTACTAACATCCTCGGCAAAGTTCTACTGGAAAACAGACCCGAGGGAGTTTATGGCTATGGCTATTTCAACGATACTGAAAAAGCTCAGCATTCTAAAGAAGCGGTTAGACATGGCGATATTAAGTATCTGTCGATCTATGCCAACAAGCTTAAGCAGAATGCCGGAGACGTGCTTCACGGCATGATTCGTGAGGTTTCGCTTGTGATGACCGGAGCAAATCCTGGCGCTAAGATCGAAACCGCATTTGGACATGCTGAAGAGTTCGATGAAGAGGCCGTGATTACTACCGGAGAGGAACTCAAAATGTACGAAGAAGAAACAGCAGCAATCGAGCACAGCGAAGAAAAACCCGCTGAACCCGAAAAGAAGGATAACGACGATGATAAGGTTGTTCTGACTGCGGACGAAATTAAGGCAGAGATCGATGGCCTTAATCCGCGCCAGAAATCGGCTGTCATGACACTGGTTGGATATGCAGCGTCAACGTCTGAGTCCAAAGAAGAAGTTAAGCATAGTGATGAATCTACTACTGAAGGAGAAAACGATATGAAGTACAATGCTTTCGACAACAAGGGCACTGCACCTGCTAAAAACTATATTTCCCATGATGATTTCAAGACGATCCTGGCTGACGCTAAGCGTTGCGGATCTATGAGAGAAGCCGTTCTTGCTCATATGGAGGACGAGGATGGGGTCCTGGCACATGTGATGAACGTTCCGACCGATGGTATGGAGGTTTCTCAGAATAGACAGAATTACGGCGTTAACGATCCCGCATTCCTGTTCCCGGAGTATAAGTCTCTCAACAATCCGCCGGAGTTTATTAGAAGAGATACCGGCTGGGTTGCTAAGGTTATGGCAAAGGTTGGCCATACTCCGTTCTCTCGCATTAAGTCTGTCTTCGCTGATATCACTGAGGATGAGGCTCGTGCCAAGGGTTACATGAAGGGCAATCTTAAGAAGGAAGAGGTTTTCTCTCTGCTTAAGAGAACCACCGATCCGCAGACCATTTATAAGAAGCAGAAGATGGATCGTGACGACATCATCGACATTACCGATTTCGACGTTGTTCGTTGGATCAAGGGTGAGATGAGAGGCATGCTTGACGAGGAGCTGGCTCGTGCTATCCTGATTGGCGATGGCAGACTGAATAGCGATGACGACAAGATCTCCGAAGATCACATCCGTCCGGTCGTTTCTGATAAGCCGCTGTTTACTGTTCCGGTGAGTGTTGTTGTCGAGGCAAATGCTACCGGATCTGATAAGGCCGAAGCATTTATTGAAGCCGCTATTCGTGCACGTAAGAACTATAAGGGTTCCGGCAATCCGGATCTCTACACCACCGAGGATATGCTGGTCGAGATGCTTCTTCTGAAGGACGGTATCGGCCACAGACTTTATAAGACCGAAGCCGAACTTGCTACCACTCTTCGAGTCAGTTCTATCATCACTGTCGAGGCGATGGAAGGCTTTACGCTTAACAGCAAGGAGTTCCTTGGTGTAATTGTTAACCTTTCCGACTACAGAGTCGGTGCAGATAAGGGTGGTGCTCTTGAGCTGTTCGACGACTTCGATATCGATTACAACCAGTATAAGTACCTGCTTGAGACCCGTTGCTCTGGCGCACTGGTTAAGCCGTTCTCCGCTCTGAGCTTCACTCTTACCGTTGGATCCTGATAGATCTCTATAGAAAATTCAAAATGATTGGAATTTCAGCGTCTCTTATTCATCAAGGAGGCGCTGAAATTTTATCAGAAAGGATCTCCATAACAAATGAGATACTGCGGAAAAGTCGGATACAGCTCGACTGTAGAAACCAGACCCGGTGTATGGGTAGATGAAGGTATCGTCGAACGAACTTATTACGGCGATGTTATCAGATTATCTAGGCGATATCATACCGTAGAACAAGTAAACGACGAATTGAGTATTAGCTATCAGATCTCTGTACTGGCTGACCCGTATGCGCTAGAACACTTTGTAGATATCAAGTATGTTATCTGGAAAGGCGTTAAGTGGAAGGTCTCTAATGTTGAAATCGAGCATCCGCGATTAAAGATGACTGTCGGAGGAGTTTACAAAGAAAATGACGAATCTTGACAGACGATTACAGTTTCATGGCATTCTGTGTGAAATTCTTGGATCTGAACATGTTTATTTTCAACCGCCAGAATCCGTGAAATTACATTATCCATGTATAGTTTACAATCGTGCAACTGGATTAAGTAATTATGCTGATAACCTTACTTATATGTTTCGGGTTAATTACGAGGTTATTTATATAAGTAAAGATCCAGATAACGAAGTAATACTAGAACTCGCTAAGCTGCCGTATTCGTCTATGGGACGAGCGTATATGGCAGACAATTTAAATCACGATTCTTTTAACATTTATTTCTAATTAAGGAGGTAACCCTATGGCACAGCTTGTATGGGATAAGGTTGCAGAAAAACTTTACGAGACTGGTACTGATCACGGCGTAATCTTCCCGCAGAACGCTAACGGTACTTATGGAAACGGCGTTGCGTGGAATGGTCTTACTGCGTTTACCGAGAGTCCTTCCGGAGCAGAAAAGACCGATCTGTGGGCTGATAACATTAAGTACGTTTCTCTTCGTTCCGCTGAGGATTATGGCGGCACGATTGAGTGCTACACCTATCCGGATGAGTTTAAGCCCTGCATCGGTGAGGCTGAGATCGCAGAAGGCGTTAATTTCGGTCAGCAGTCTAGACAGGCATTCGGTTTTGCTTGCCGTACCGTTGTTGGTAACGACACGCTGATGAACGACTATGGCTATAAGCTGCATATCTGCTATGGTTGCACCGTTTCTCCGTCCGAGAGAAGCTATCAGACCATTAACGATAGCCCGGAAGCGATCACCTTCTCCTATGAGTTCTCCACCACTCCGGTTCCGATTACTGTTAAAGGCCACACCAACATGAAGCCTGTCGCTTCTATTGTTATTGATAGCACTAAGGCAGATGCTACCAAGCTTGCAACGCTTGAGGCTAAGCTGTTCGGTTCTGATCAGGAGGACGCTACTCTTCCGACTCCGGACGAAATCATTGGAATGTTCGCCTGATAAATTTCATAATGCGACGTTTTCTTTAAGACTCAACACGATGTTTCCGGTGTTTTTTCTTAAAAACTTTTACTCGGAAATTGGAAAGAAAGCTAAAAGTTTTATAAAAATGGCCCGGAAACACCGGAACATCGTGTGGAATTACACACTTAGACATTTGAAAGGAGATTTGTTATGTACACTATGACGAGAACTTACACAGATTGGAATGGAGTCGAAAGAACCGAGGAGTTTCGGTTTAACCTCACCAAAGCTGCTCTTATGGAGATGCAGTACGAGCAGGAAGGCGGCATGAAGGAATATCTTCAGAGAATTATCGATTCTAAGAACCAGAAGGAGCTCATGAAGATCTTCAAGGATCTGCTTCTTAGGGCGTACGGCGAGAAGTCTGACGACGGTAAGTATTTCATCCAGAATGATGAGACTAAGGCTAGATTCGTCGCTTCTCCTGTCTATTCCGAACTGTTCGTCGAACTGTCTACCGATGCAGATAAGGCTTCGGAGTTTGTTAACGGAATCATGCCTGTTGATCTTTCTAGCTTTAACGCAAAACCCGGTCAGGCACCGATCGCCGTAGCAGCTCCTACTGAATAAGAAAGAATGGAGAGTAAAGAATGTCGATTACAATAAAAATCCCTGCTACTGAGTTGTGGGATCCCATAAAAGAAGAATTCGTTTCAATCAAAGAACAAAACCTTCTTCTTGAGCATTCTTTACTCTCTGTAGATAAGTGGGAATCGAAATGGAAGAAACCGTATCTCGGATCTGAAAATAAATCTCCAATCGAAGTGATCGATTACATTCGTTGTATGACGATTACCAAGAACGTCAATCCGTATGTTTATTATGCAATACCAGAAAGTGAAATTAAAAGGATTGACGAGTATATTAGAGATCCAATGACTGCAACAACGTTTAACGATCGTAGAGAAGGTGCTCGTTCTAGAAATAAAAAAGAAGTCATTACTTCAGAAGTAATTTATTGGCAGATGACACAGTTAAACATTCCTTTTGAATGGGAACGACGTCATTTGAACAAACTTCTTACACTTATTCAGATCGGTGCAATTAAGTCCGAACCTCCGAAACAGATGTCCAAAGGAGAAATTTCTCGACAGAATCGTGCGTTGAATGCGGCTAGACGAAAGAAATACGGTTCACGCGGCTAAGGAGATGACGTATGGCTAAAATGCGTTTTATTCATCGTAATAAAGGTGTCGCCGCAACCATGACGTTTCTCAAAGATTTGAAAGCAAGAAAGTATTTAAACAAGTTAGATAAATATGGACGTCTCGGAGTTAATGCATTAGAGAAAGCTACACCGGTAGATACTGGTAAAACAGCGGCGTCTTGGCGCTATGAAATTGATTCTACTGAGAATTCGGTTTCTATCAAATGGATTAACTCTAATGAGAATAAAGGCGAGAATATAGCTGTGCTCATACAGTTTGGGCATGGCACTACAAATGGCGGTTTTGTTAAGGGGCGGGATTTTATTAATCCCGCTCTTCAGCAAATATTCGATAAGATTGTCCAAGACGTGTGGAAGGAGGTGACGACAGTTTGAGTTCAATAGAAAACAGAAAAGCTGAACTCGAGCTAGAAGCGAAATTTCAAAATGGTGAGTTTGAGAAAAACATTTCTCAGACCATGAAATCTCTCGATTCTTTCGAAAAGTCACTCAACAGTCTTGGCGGTCAGTCAGTGAGAGGAATTGAACAGTTAAATAAATCGTTCGATTCCCTCAATACCATGACCAGTCGTCTTGCTGATACTGGCGAATTTATACAGAGAAGATTCTCGGTATTAGGAACTGCTATAACTAACATCATGACGAACACCGTTGAAAAAGTCATGCTAGCCGGTGCCAAGATGATGAGTTCCCTTACCGTTGATAATATAAAAGTCGGATGGGAGAAATTCGGCGAAGACACAAAAAATATAGGCACAATCATAGCCCAAGGCTATGATATGCGGCATGTTGAAGAACAAATGAAACGCCTTATGTTCTTCACTGATGAAACTAGTTATAGCTATAACGATATGGTCGGCAATATCTCAAAATTTACTGCAGCAGGTCAGAAGCTTGATGATGCTGTTCAGGAAATGCAAGGTATTGCACTTTGGGCTGGCTCGGCTGGCGTCAGTGCTCAAAAAGCTTCGATAGCTATGTATCAGCTGTCGCAGGCCATGGGTAACGGGTTCATGCGTAAGGAAGACTGGAAATCTATCCAGAATCTTAACATGGATACCGTCGAATTCCGTAAGCAGGCGCTCGAGGCAGCTGTAGAACTTAAACGTCTTAAAAAAGTAGGAGAAGATACATATCAGTCGCTAGTAAAACCTAAAGAAGGACCGTTCAAGACTGCGCAGTTTGCTGAACACCTTACTAATGATAAATGGTTTGATTCCAAAGTCATGAAAAAGGTGTATACACGATATGCGGAAGCCGTTAATCAGATATACGAATATGTTGAAGAACACGGCGTATCGACTACTACTGCCATAGAGAAACTCGAAGGTACTATTGATCCGCTCGCGCTTAAATGGTTTAAAGCAAGTCAGGAAGCTAGAACGTTCGGTGACGCTATTGAATACGTTAAAGAAGCCGTTTCTACCACTTGGCTTAGAACATTTCAGCTTATATTCGGTAATTACGAAGAGGCGACTAAACTTTGGACTGATTTCACAGAGGTTCTTTATGAAGTTTTCGTTCGAGTTAATGAAACTAGAAACGAAATTCTCGAACTCTGGAAAGATATGGGAGGTCGTGACGAGTTACTACTCGGCATTTCTGAAGCGTTCGAATCCTTAAAAGCTATCCTTGCTCCTGTTAAAGAGGCGTTTGAGCATGTGTTTCCACCGGCAGAAGATCTTAGGGAACCAGCTAATATGCTGCTCGAAATGACCAGAAAGTTCACCGATTTAATGGTGGATTTAAGGATTTCTGATGAAACCGCAGAACTCATTAAAACTACATTTATCGGTGTTTTTTCTGTAATTCGATCAATCATTAAGATTATCGGTACTTTTGCTAATAAACTAAAACCTTTGGCAAAGCCGTTAAATTTACTGTTAGGTATAATTGCCGATCTAATAAGTCAGGTTGGTAAAGCAGCAACAGAATTTAGTGAATGGCTTGATACATCTAAAGATGCTGAAGATTTATTAAATAGAATCGGTATTGCTGCAGGAGGAGCGATTGCTGCTTTTGCTGGATTTAAAGCGGTAACAACAGTAATTAACCGTTTTAAATCTGCGCTTCAAACCGCTACGACTGTTACTAGTTCAGTAATTACTTCTGTAAGCACCGTTGTTACCACAATAAAGAATATAATGGGAATAGTGGGCTTTTTCGCTCCTATTCTTGCAAAAATACTCCTTATAGCTTCTGCTCTTTTCGTTGTTCACAAACTAGTAATTAAGTTTTTTGGCAGTTGGGAAAATCTAATTGCTAAATTACAAGCTGGTTTGGGAGTTTTACAGCAAAAGTTTCAGGCTATATCAGAAAAAGTAGGCGCTTTTGTCGGCAATCTCGTTTCTAGAATTCAAAATGCTAAGCGAACTGTTTTAACATTTTTCAATGAATTCGCTAAAAGCATTGATCTTTCAACTAAAATCGATGCTGCTAAGAAAAAATTTACTGATTTTCTCAAGAACGCTCAGAATTTTGTGAATCTCGGATGGAGCGCAGCAAAATCTGGATTCGCTAGCGCTGTAACTTTCATTCAGCACGCATTTACTGATCTTCCTGGAACGATCAGAATGGTTAAAGAAGAAGCAAAGCAATTCTTTGATATAACCAATCCGGATTCAGGAATTTCAAGAGCGATTTTAGAGATACAAACTCGTTTTACACAACTCCAAACAGTTTTAGGCCAAGTAAAAGATAGCGTCATTAATTTCTTTGTTGGACTATACAATAGCGTTAAGGGTTCAGATACGTTTAAATCTATTCACGATAGCGTCATCGATATGATTCGTGGATTTGATGGTATCAATACAGTAACCGGTTTGTTAAAGCGGTTCGGAGATGTACTAGGAAACATTGCCGCGAACGTTACTCCAAGATTTGGTGCTTTTGGAGAAATAATTGGGAAGATATTCTCTGATCTTTCGAAAATATTCTCGAATCTTGCTAGTAATTTCAACTTCCGCGGTGTTGTTACTACGCTGATCGATCTGTTCTTTCTTCTCGGTAATACGATCCAGAACGTTATTAGTAAGTTCATTCCTCCGCTTTCTGCTGCAGCAACCGCTATCGGAAACTTCTTTAATAATATCCTTTCTAAAGCTGGCGGGTTCGACACGGTAATGAAGAACATTGGATCCGCGCTTGGTATTGTTGGCGGATCTATGGATAAACTTAAAGGACATAGTAGTAGAGCCATGACCGCTACTAACGGATTCTTTAAGTTTATCACACAGGGTGTGAAGGCTATACAGCAAGGTTTCTCTGAATTCACTAAAGAAACCGGTACCGAAGAGTTCTTCAATGGCGTTACCGAATGGCTTGGACACGTAGTCGAGTACATCAAACAGCTCAAACCTTCGCAGGTATTGCTGTTCGTGTTTGGTCTTGCCGTTGTTAGATTTGCTATTTCTTTCAGTTCAGCTATGAACCGAGTTAGCAATAGCATTGCCAATACCGCCAAAGCCGTAACAGACACCATCACAACCGTAACAAACAGCGTCAACAATCTTTTAAACACTGTAACGGCCGGCATAGGCGGTTTCTTTGGTGCTATGAAGAAACTGCCGGAAGCTATAATTACTAGCGCAAAAGAGATCAAAAAAGCTATTCTTGGTCATAATATGGCGAGAGATTTTCTTAGAGTGGCAGCCGGCATCACGATGCTTGCTATTTCATTCGGTCTTCTTGCTAAATTCGTCGACCCAGAAAAATTGGATAGAATTGCTGCAATAATGTTTGTTTTCATGGCATCAATGGTGTTCGCTATACAACAGCTCAGCAATATTGATGCTGCTTCGATGGCTGGAAAGGCGTCGGTGATGCTGGCACTTGCCGTCAGTCTTGCGTTAATTGCGGCGACTATAGGTATCGTCAGCAAAGATATGGATCCCGATAAGTTGAGTAGACTGGCACTCGGTTTGGGAATGGTCGGTCTTATCGCTTATCTCATGTATCAAGCGCTCAAAATGTTCGCTACTATTCCCGTTAACGCTGCAGCCGCTGTCGGACCGATACTTGCGCTTGCTGCGGCGATTAATCTCATTGCAATAGCATTAGCCGTTTTAATACCGGTGGTAAGCCTTGTCGGAATTGGCGGAACGCTCGGGGCTCTCGGAATTCTTGGCGTCTTTTTAATTGGTATCGCTAAGATTGCGAACATTGCTGCTAAAATTTCCGCAAAGGCTTTTCTCCCGATTCTTGGTATTACCGCCTCACTTTATCTTCTTCTTGGAGCGATTCTTCTTATCGCCATTTCTCCGCTTTCGTTTGACTTGATCAAAAAGAATTGGGAGAAGTTTGCGATCATGATTATCGCTGTTGTTGGGATTCTCGTAGGCATTGGTATTTCGGCAAAAATTGCTGGCGGAGTAGTTAAGGGAATTGGTTTAGCATTTATCGGAATAGCCGCTTCGGTTAATCAGATATCCAAAGCCATGGTTACACTATCAAAAATTAAATTTGATAGTTTCGGTCACTGGTGGTCGACAATGGCAACGTTTTGGACCGTGTTTATCGCTGCTGTTGCTCTTATGCATATAGCTGGAGGCGTTATACCCGCAACTATTAAGTTTGGTATAGCGATGATTGCTATAGCCGCAGCAATGCGTTTGATGGTTGTTGCGATGGATGCTATTCGTGCTATTACCGAGAAAACATCCCCGCTTCAGATGGCTGGCATAGTTTTAGTATTTGCTATCGTTAGCGCCGTCATCGGTGGATTGATGTTTGTTAGCAGATACACCAGAGGAGCTAAGTTAGCGCCGATCGCATTGCTTATTGGTGCCATCGGCCTCCTGATGGTTGCAGTATCTTTGATGTCGCAATTACCGAACATCGGTAAGATGGTAGCGATTGCTTTTGGACTTGCTGCGTTCTTCGCCGGGGTTGGTTTTTGCTTTGCCCAAGTCGCACAGGCTTCTAAGGTAGCTAATCCCGGTGTTATGGCTGCATTTGCGATAATTGTTGCCGGTATGTGTGCTACGCTATGGTATCTCGCTCAGCAAGACTGGCAAAAGACTATCGCCGCTGGTGGAGCTATGGCTTTGGCAGCAGCAGGAATCGGTCTAGGCATATTCTTGATCGGTCAAGCGGCTAAGGCAGCAAATGGAGCGTTAGCTGGAGCTGGAGCAATCGTTCTCGCCTCATTGTCATTAGTCGTGGCAGCCGGCGCTCTTTTAATGCTCAAGGATTATCCTGTTGAAAATCTGGCGGTTAAGGCGCTCGCTCTCGGTACTATCTTCGCTATTATGGCGGTTGCTTCGCAGTATGCTACGCTTGGTCTGGTTGGCGCTGGAGCACTTGTGATAGCGTCTGCTTCGCTCGCTGTAGCAGCGTTTTCGCTGATGTTGCTTAAAGATTTCCCCGCCGAATCAATAGGGCCGGCGGCTTTGGCTCTTAGCGGCATTCTTATCGGTTTGGCGTTCGCAGCCACATTTGCGTCGGTTGCTATCCTTGGCGCCGTAGCTCTTGACATAGCGTCTTTGTCGCTTGTATCCGCAGCTACTGCATTGTCTATGCTTGCGTCTTATCCAGCAGAAGAAGTGTCTCAAAATGCCATGTCGCTCATTGTTATTTTAGCAGCTCTCGCCGCTGCCGGATTTGTTGCGAGTCTTCCTAATGTTGCACTTGGATTAGTCGCCGTATCTGGAGCTATGCTAGCATTTGCATTGTCTGTAGCTATAATAGCATCTGCGGCGAGTACATTTGCTGATGCCGTTCAAAGAGTTATTGGATCTATCCTTAGTCTTGGCGATATTTCGAGTGAACGTATGGGTCAGATTACTGAAAATATGTCTGCTATTGGAATGGCGGTTGGCGAATCCGTAGCTAATGCTATAACGTCGTTCTTCAGTAATCTTTTCCACACCATCGATGAGGCTACTGGTGGGATCTTGACTAAACTTAGTAATGCTGCTAATCAAATGGCCAGTGCTAAAACGTCTTTTGAGTGGGTTGGTTCCGAGCTCAATAACGGTTTGAGAAATGGAATTCAAAATGGCATTGGCGAAGTTGTTGGCGCTATGGAAACGTTAGGTCACAAAGCTCTTGAAGCGTTCCAGAACGTTGTTGGTGTTCACTCAGAATCGTCGGTGATGCATTGGATCGGCGATATGCTTGATCTTGGCGCAAAAAACGGCATCACCGAAGGTATACCCGGTGTTTCAGGAGCTATGGATTCGCTCGGAGCAAATGTCATCGATGCCGCAAAAGGTTATTTCAACTTTGGAAATGGTCAATCTCTTGGATCCAGTTTAGTTAACGGAATCATGTCTGCTCTTGGCGGATTGCCAGAGTGGATTAAGAGTAAACTTGGAGACGGTTGGACTAATACGAAGGCTTTCTTTGGTGACGAAGAAGCTAAAGCCAAAGTTGAAGAAAAGCGTAGACAAAACAAAATTACGCAACAGGCGGAACGCCAGCGAAGAGCTAGACAAAAATATCATGAACGTCTAGAAAAAGAAAAAAATAAGGATAAAGACGAAGACGAAGACGATCCGTTTGCAAATCTTGGAAAAGGCGGAGGAGGTGGCGGAGGCGGTGGTGGTTCCGCTGAAAAAGCCAAAGAAACAGCACAAGAAATCGATAAATTAACAAACATTCTCGATTACGCCAATAAAACCGTCGGTATCTTTAATACGCATTGGGCTCTTACTGAAGACAATCTCTCCCGTACCGATGCTTTCCGAGCATCTAAGGATGCTGTAGAACTTCTTGCGCTTCAGCTTTATGACGCTTCTATTGCTTCTGAAACAGCCGAAGATGCAGCAAAACGTATGGCTAAATCTCAGGCAGAGGTTGCTGCCGACATAAAGAAAGCTTATCTCGATGTTAGAAACGGTATTGTTCAGACTCTTCAGGGTCAAATCGATTTGTTCGAGATGGCCGATTTCGGTGAAAAAGTCAAAGGCGGTGATTTGCTTGAGAGAGCTAAATCACAAGAGCGCTTAGCCGTTACTTTTGGTCAGAGTTTCGAAACGCTTACTGAAAGAGTTGCCGGACTTGACGGAGCAGAAAAGCTTCTAAGACATTTTACTGATGAAGGCTATTCGTCGATGGGCGAACTCAGTAGTGTTCTCGATATGACCGCAGATGAACTTAAAGAATTTGTGGGACTTGCGGATAAGTATTATGGTTCTTCCGTATACGAAAACGCTGCAGATAGAATGATGGCTGACATGGCTTATGTCGGTTATAAAGCTGCTGGTGGATTCTCACAGGGACTTGATCCCGAAAGCGGTGAAGTTGCCGCAGAAACGTTCGCTAACGCCACACTCGAGAAACTTCGTCAGAAATTTGGTGTTAATCTTCAGGGCGATAATACATCTGAAGTTACCAGAGCTATTGGTGAAGGTCTTGCAAACGGGATTAATAGTTCTCTAGTAGAAAATGGTACATCCGGTCAGGCTTCTGCGGCAGGAGAAAAGCTCGGAGCAAACGTGACCAGTGCCGTAGAAACTTCTATTTCAAAATCCAGTGGTGAGGAAATAGGAAAGAACCTTTGCGAAGGAATTGCTAAGGGAATCGAGGACAATACTCAAATGGCTACCGGTGCTGCTGAGAGTTTGGGAAAAGGTATTCTTGAAACTATAAACAATACTCTTGGTATCCATTCTCCTTCTGAAGAATTCGAAAACAAAGGATATCGTTCTGTCCAAGGTCTTGCTATTGGTTTTACTAAGAACGCCGGTCTTGTTTACGCTGCGGTTTCTGACTTAGCTCAATCTGCTCTTACTGAGCTCGGAGAAGCATTTAATACAATTGGTAGCTATGTCGATAACGCGATGAATCTTAATCCGACCATCACTCCTGTATTAGATCTTGATAATTTACAGTACGGATCTAGTATGATTGGATCGTTGCTTGGGATTGGTGATCCGTACGCGTTGAACGCTGTAGCAAGAATTAGTAGCGCTCAAAATGATAATAGCCTCATAGCATCTTTAGAAAATGCATTCAAGAACGCGGTTAATACACTTAAAGGTGAAACTGCGACTGGTGACATTATCTTCCATATCTACCCGACCGAGAATCAGGATCCGAATGATATCGCCGACGCCATTAGTTACAAAATTAATCACGATGTTCTTAAGAAATCGGCTGCTAAAGGAGGCAACTAATGCTTAGAGACACTTATTATCAGGTGATGAGACATTGGCTTACGATCGATGGTAAAACAACGAAAGATTTCGGTGTCTATCTCTCTGGCGATGGTACCTTTAACGCACCCGAAAAGAATCTGGAAGAATTTACCATTCCAGGTCGTAATGGAACATTTCACTATAAAGCACCTAACACGTATAAAAACGTAAAGGTAAAATACGATTGCTTTATATTTCGTGATTTCGAACGAAACGTAGCCGCCTTTAGGAGCTTCTTGCTTTCTAGAGACGGCTATGTTCGTATTGAAGATACGCACCATCCAGACGAATATAGAATGGGTATTTTTCATGAAGAATTCTCGCCCGACGTATTCGTCGATCTTACCGCTGGTCAGTTTACTATTACGTTTGATTGTAAACCAGAACGGTGGTTAAAGTCTGGAGAAAGGGCGATTGATGTTACCGGTAACAAAACCGTCATTAATCAGACTAATTTTACAGCAAAGCCACTAATTAGAGTTTATGGAACCAGTGGCTCGGTTAGCATCGGCGGAGTTAAAGTCATACTTTCTGGTGTAACAAAATCTGCTGATATAGATTGTGAGATTATGGAAACGATTCCTACATCTCTTAACGCTAGCACGACTCTTAGTAACGGAGAATTCCCATGTCTGTTGCCCGGTTCCAACGCTATTGTAACTACTGGCTTTACTAAAGTTGAAATATTCCCGCGGTGGTGGATTTTATAAAGGAGGTAGTATGAAACCAATTCTGTTCGCCCCATCTGCTACCTCCTTTATCACCAATGGAATAGGGAGGCTGAGCGATGCGCCAACCGGTAAGGTGATCGAGGAACTTAATAGCGAGTTTGAATTAGAGATGACTTACCCAATGGGCGGTAAGTATTTTAATGATATTCGAAATTCGTCTATTATTGTTGCCAAACCGTCTCAAAGCGGCAGTCTCCAAGCATTTAGGGTATATAAGATTTCAAAACCAGCTAAAGGCATAATTACCGCATATGCAAGGCATATTACATATCAGCTGAATTATATTCCCTGCGGTAAATTCTCAGGTCAATCCTGTTCTGCAGTAATGAACAATATAAAAACGGCCGTTGCTGAATATTGTCCATTTAACTTCTATACGGATATCGTTAACAACGTTACTTCTACGTCTCAAAATCTTCTTAACGATACAAAAATTGAATGCGGTAACGCTAGTGGCTATATAGATTATACAACGTCTCAATTTATGCTGGATCTTGAGGGAAAAACTCACTATATTTGGCTCAAATGTGAGAAGAGTAAGAAGTATGTGATTGAAAAGAAGAAAGGTAAAACGTTTGGTGTAGCAACTACTACAGTGCAACCGACAAGCTCTAATACGCCATGTTATAACATAATTCAAAATAACACAGTCACTAAGCTTGAATACACCACAAACGATACCGCTTCATACATGGTTCTTTATATTTATTCGGAAACCGTAGACACTGGCGTTACTTACGAAGACGTTATTTCTTCTATGTCTATAAAATCCGTCGGAACATACACCTGGATGCTTAACGAACCAAAGACCATAAGGTCGTTTCTTCTTGGTTCGGACGATTCTATTCAGAAAATTTATGGTGGCGAATTCGAATGGGATAACTATAATGTACGACTTCTTGAAAATAGGGGATCAGATAAGGGAGTTGTTATCCGATACGGTAAAAACCTAATTGACCTCACTCAAGAAGAAAACATAGAGAACACCATAACCGGTATATACCCAATTTGGAAGTCGGACGAAACGTTAGTCGAGCTTCCAGAAAAGGTCATACACGCGCCAAACGCCGATAAATTTCCATTCTACAGAACTGAGATTCACGATTTCACTAGTGATTTCGATGCTATGCCATCCGTGGAAGAACTGAGAGAAATGGCTAATCTTTATATTCAGAAAGAAGAAATCGGAGTTCCGGAAGTTAATCTAAAAGTTAATTTTGTTAATCTGTCTGAAACGGAAGAATACAAAGATATTTTGGATCTTCAGACTGTAGATATTGGCGATACTGTTACCGTAGAGTTTCCCGAACTCGGTGTTTCGACAAAACAGAAAGTTACAAAGACCGAATACGATTTCCTTAACGAACGTTATACATCGATAACAATAGGAAACTCTGTTCATACGCTTGCAGATACGATCGAGCAGCAGATGAACGAGCTTTCTGAGAAAGTTAGTCAGGAAGAATCTAAGAATAGCATAGATCGCGCTACTGGTGTTATGAACGCCGGAAGAAGAGGACATGTTATTATTTCTCGAAACGACGAAGGCTTCGCGAACGAAATGTATTTCCTTGATAACGAAAATGCTGCTCTTGCAAAGAACGTTCTTAGAATAAACGTCAACGGAATCGGATTCTCTGGAACTGGTATTAATGGACCATATTATCAGGCATGGACACTTGATGGCCATTTATCTCTTGGCGGCATTAACAATAATCACGGAACGCTTGAAATACTCGATGCAAACGGAAAAGTTATTGGAAAATGGGACAACGAGTCTTTATATGTCGAGGGTGGCAGGATTGTTGGCGGTCAGTTCAGCACAAAGAACGGCGAATTCTATGCTCTTGAAAACGGAGAGAAGGTCGAAGTAGGTTGGACTGGATGGTTCGTTGAAAACGGCAGGATAATGTCAAACGAACTTAGCTGGCGTACTAATGATCACGTCAATCCAGCTTCATATAATTCTTCTTCTGCTGCCATTGCTGGAGGCTGTCAAGCCGAAGATACTTGTCACGCTGATGGCGATGAAGGAGCTGTTAGTGATACCGATGGTCATCCTGGAACTGCTGCTTTTAAGGCATTATGGCTTGATGACCCATGGTTTGAAGGCGGTTCTTCTAAGTGGTCATATACGCAAGAAGGTAGAAGCGAACATCATCTTTGGGATGTGGCGGAAGTGCTTCAGTGGTTCGATAGCGAGAGAAAAAAGTTAGAAAAAAGAATAACGACCATTGAACACGAGTGCTGGCAGCATTCTTGCAGTTGTGACGGCGGAGATGATGACGACTGCGAGACCTGTGACGGTCATGGCGGAGGTGGTTGCGATTTCTGCAACAATGGCGATTGTGGTGAAATTGATCCTAATTCATAAAGAGAGCTAAATGAAAACTTTAAGAGAACCTGATGAATATATCACGAGATATTTGGGTACGCAAAAAGAAGAATATGGGATTAAATACAAACTAAACCCATATATTGTTGAATATGAAAACGTTATTTACAACGCGTTTACAGGAGAAGTCATTAAGCTCGAAACAGGAGACACAAATGATGAACTCATACGACGATGGTACCTTGTTCCGGATAGCTATGACGTAAGAACTTTGGTTGACACCGCGTATCGAAATCGTCGCTGGGTTTCTTACAAACAAAAAAGTTTATCTAAAGAACTTTACGTTATATTCACGACCACAGCTTGTAACGCGTCATGCAAATATTGCTTTGAAAACGACTACAAGCATGTAAGTATGAGTGAGAAGACGGCTAACGATGTGGCCGACTATATCATATCTACAAGGAATAAAGATAAGAAGGTCCGTATTAAGTGGTTTGGCGGAGAACCGCTCGTTAATAAAAAAGCGATTTCAATTATCTGCGATAAAATTCATAATGCCGGAGTTCCGTTTGTGTCAATAATGTCGACAAATGGGTATTTGCTTGACAAATGCAGTGACGAAGAGATCAAATCATGGGAGCTTTCGTATATACAGTTTACTGTCGATATAGCTGGCGAAAAATACTCGGTATACAAAGGTCTTCCGTCTGATGCCTATGAAAAATTAAAGGAATCCGCAAAAAGGCTTAGCAATCTAGGGGTTAAAATCCAATTAAGAGTTCACTATAGTCCGTTTCTTGGTTTCGATGTTTGCAAAGAGATAGTCGATGACTTTAAAGATATTCCGAATCTTAGCATGTATTCAAGAATACTTTACGGGTTGGCTACGCCCGAGCGTTATGAAGAGCTCATGAGGGTCGAGGATTATATAGAAAAGAACCATAAAATGAAGTTTGGTCTTCCTAGAAAGGATGCTGTTTTTCACTGCATGGCGGATAATCCGAGCATTGCGACCATAACTCCAGACGGAGGACTGTCGTCATGCGAACACTATCCGTATGGTGACAATATATACGGAACTATCTATATCAAGGATGTTAATCAGAAGAAGCTTGATGAATGGAGCATTAAAGAGAAGTATCAGAATCCGAAATGCTCTGAGTGTCCAATCTATCCTGTATGTAAGAAAATCGTTTCTTGTCCTGCCGAAGATAGCTGCGATAACGGCTATAGAGACTACAAAATTGAAACTATAAAAAGAGCTTTAAGAAAGAAGGTGAAAGAGCTTGGTTACCAAAATAATTGACTTAGATTTGAAAGATCCAAGTGTAACTCCAAATATATATGTAACGAAACTCGATTCTGGACTTAGAGCGTTTGAGTTTCATTTGTATTGCGGAAGTGAAGAATATACTATACCGTCGAACGTTTCTATTACTTTTCAGGGAACTAAGCCTGATAAAAATGGATACGTTTACGGTTGTTCATATAGTAAAAATGTTGTTACAGTAAATTGTACAGAACAGATGACCGCGGTAGAAGGAGAAAGCGTGTGTAATCTTGTTCTGCTCGACACAAATAATAAAAGAATTGCTACATTTTTAATGTATATGTTTGTGCTTCCGACCGCAGTCGATACCGAAACCATTATTTCCGACTCAGAGATAGCGTACGCTAATGAAGTTATAAATAAATTGCAAAACATCGGAGCGTATGCCTCCCTTGTTAATAACAAATTAGAATTCGTTAGATATGATCTCGGATTAGAAACAGTATATTTATCAAAAGGAGCATGATCGATGCCTAATGTAAGTACGTTAAACATTAATGGTACAAGTTATACTATTAAAGATTCAACGGCAAGGGATCAAATATCCGACGAAATTAATGCCAGGACAAATGCGGTAAACGCTGAAACTACTGCTCGTACCGCTGGTTTAGCTCAAGTGCAGTCTACTTTGCAGTCTCAGATAGATCAGCTTGTTTCCCCATCAGGAGAAACACCATCCGCTGCCGAAGTTGAAAATGCTAGAGTTGGTGCAGATGGTCTTACGTACTCCACGCTCGGTGATGCAATTAGAGAACAAAATACCGATATAACTGATATTATAAACGGTTCAGGCGTGGAACACATGTACTTTAACACGTCTAATATTTCGCGTTTCTACCAGGCAACTGATGGAAGACAGATCTGGATGAAACAGCGTATATTTAAAAAGGGTTATGTAAAATATATCCAGTTTCACCGGAACGCGGAATCGTCAACATATCCGTATATTAAAATATGGTTTTGTGATGTTAATAGAACTATTTTTAAAGTTGTTGGAAAGGAAGATAGTACAAAAGATCCGATTGTTTATATAAACGATTATATCAATGATGACTTTTTACTTGCCTTCTCATGTCATGGTCAAAAATTTGGATACGTCGATGCGACGCCGTCTTTGCGTTGCTCTGGATGGAGTTATGACGGGTATGGTGCTAGGGGAACTACTTATACGTTTCCGGAATTAACTCTGACGGATACGTTAAATTTTGATGTCGACATTTGTTATGCTAATCTAAACGATTATATTAACGATGTAGATTCAAAAACAGACTCTGATTATTCGGTTGGTACTTTCGAAGAATGGATGCTTTCCGATGATAAAATTACACCACATTCTGATAGTTTAGGCGAAGGAATCTACGGTAGCGCTTTCGAATTCCCATCAGGTTACGTTAAATCGATCACTTTGTTATACAAGACAGCCTCGACCCAGCAAATCATGATATGGATAACTGACAAGCATTCGCTTATTCTCAAAAAAGTGATCGATTATGCACGAAATAAAGTTGGACCTTTAGACGTACAAATAGATTATTACTGCGATGAGCCGTTTTATGTGTTCGTACGCGCCCCCGGAGTGTTGTGGAATGATTATAGTCCTGTTAGATGCCAGCGATGGAATGGTAATTGGGGAACATACGGATTTAATACTGAGGGACAATATTTAGTCGGTTCCTCGACAATATCTTGGAACAATAATGATTTTGTTTTTGTTGCTACTACTGTTAACTATGGTCCTTCAAATACGCGGCGAAGATTAATGGCCGACGGCGAGAGACTCTATACGCTCGAGGACGCTTATAGCGAATGGCTATTTGATAATACCGCAAAATTTCCAATATTAGTGCTTGGCGACTCTACTACAGATGCGGATACAACTACCGGAGCAACTGCGAATGTCATAGGAACGGATCATCAAGATCCAAATTCGTACACAATGTTATTGCAATCATATCTTAGGGAAGCACTCGGTAATAATGTGCTCAGAATCTATAATGCCGGTTTTTCCGGAAAAAATGCAGGATGGGCACTTACAAATTTGGATTCCATAGTTTGGAATAATCCGTATTATTCGGATTTGAAAATTATGGTCATTTCTCACGGTATAAACGATTATGCCGTAACAAGGAACTCATTAAATGCATATCGTTATATACTGAGACAGCTTGTTCTCGAATGTTTCAGCCATGGCGTTCAGCCGGTTATGATGACAACCCAAGCTGGTACGGAAAATCATGGACGTTTTGGTTGGAAGCAGATGTCGCTTGCCGATAAAATAACAAAAGAAGTTGCCAAAGAATACAATCTAGAAGTTATCGACAAAAATGCTTATACGGCATTCTTTAATGTGCACTCGTCATATCGAATGAATCAAGTTATTCCGGATGGCTGCCACTATTCTGATGTTGGTCATAGATTCGTAGCTGGAGCAATGTTTAAAGAACTTGTTCCGTTTACAGTAGTAGCTGGTGATGGAACAACGATTCTCAGCTTTGCTGACGAAAGACTCAGAACAGACTTGGAGTTTTCGTCCTTTTCTGGATATATTTGGAAAGACGTTAAAGTAATTACGCCAGCAAATGGTTTTAAACTTGAAGCTAGTTGTTCGAAAACCGCATCCGTAAAAATGATGGATTTCTGGGTGTTCGTGTATGCAAAAAATAAGAAGCGTCTCGTTTCTTATTGTACTACGCCTAATGTTCAGACTGTTGTGGTCGATGGAGTCTCTTATAATGTTACATCTTCTGAACAGCAAATTACTACGTTAGATCTTGGACTGCATCACATTGTTGTAAATAGTGCAGCAAGCACAAATGTTAATTATCTTGGACTCAAACTAATCGATTGATCATCGATTCGCGAGAGGGGGAGGGGTGATACCGTTGTTTCATCTTCTTTGATCCAAATCCTTGCCATAGAGTAGCGGGTGATTGCGTTATAAGAGCCCTTTGTATAGCACTAAATAAATCCTGGGATGAGGTCTATTGGGGACTTTGTGACCAAGGTTATGCAATGTGCGAATGGGGAAATCATAATGCGGTATGGCCAGCATACCTAAAGAAATTCGGTTTCAGAAAATACACTGTACTAGATATTGCCCCTACTTTTTACACGGTTAGAGATTTCTGCCGTGATTACAAGGTAGGGACTTTTGTTTTATGTACAGGAGATCATGCCGTTTGCGTTAAAGACGGTGACTACTACGATGCCTGGGATTCGGGTAACGAGTGTCCCGTCTTTTACTTTAAGTACGAACCTTACTAACGAAAGGAGAAAACCACATGTACGAGTATTATAACCCTTACGCTAATAACTTTGGAAACGGCTTTACAGCTACACCAGTTAATAACGGTTACCCTAATATGTCGTTCCAGAGAAATTCTCAGCCTGTTCAGCAGAATCAAAATGCGGCTCAGAACAACACGTTTCAGTGGGTTCAGGGTCAGGCTGGTGCTGAGGCATATTTAGTAGCGCCTGGAGCGTCAGTCATCCTTATGGATTCGAATGCTCCAGTTATTTATTTTAAGTCTGCCGATCAAAGCGGTAGATATTTACCTATGAAGACTTACGACCTTGTAGAGAGAGTTCCGCAGGTTCAGGGCCCGAACGCTGTTGAAGCAATCGACACATCGTCGTTTGTTAAGCGAGATGAGATTTCTGGGTTGATCTCGAAAGCGATCGAAGACTATCTTAATGCTCCTGGAAAGAAGGAGGTATAACCATGGGAAATCCGTTCTTTAACCAGAACTCTTCGGCACCCCAAATGAATAACCCTTTTGGGAACATGGCCAATATGATGAGCCAGTTTCAACAGTTTAAATCTAATTTTCAGGGTGATCCGAGACAGAAGGTTCAGGAGTTATTAAATTCAGGTCGAATGACGCAGGAACAGTTTAACCAGCTTTCTCAACTTGCGCAGCAATTTCAATCTTTCTTTAGACGATGAGGAGGTTTGTTTATGGCACTTACGGACAACGGAAACGGTCTTAGTGCAGCTGACGTCGCAGCAGTAGTCGGAAACAACGGAGGTGCTTTTGGAAACGGCGGTTTCTGGGGCGACGGATCTTTCTGGATTATTATTCTGTTCTTGTTCGCATTCATGGGTAACGGTTGGGGCGGTTTCGGTGGCAACGCAGGAGGAGCTATGCCGTATGTAGTTAATAATATGGATTCTACTGTTCAGAGAGGCTTCGATCAGCAGGCAGTCATCGGTGGTATCAATGGTATTACCGCTTCTATCAATTCTCTGGCACAGGGCCAGTGCAATGGCTTCAATGGAGTTACGCAGGCGGTTAACAACGGTTTCTACGGAGCAGAGATTGCTAATAACTCTCGCCAGATGGGACTTTTGCAGCAGCTGAACGCAATGCAGATGGCTCAGCAGAATTGCTGTTGCGAGAACAGAGCCGCCGTTGCAGACCTTAAGTATACTGTTGCTACAGAAGCTTGCAACGATCGCGCTGCAGTCAATGATGCACTTAATACTCTCACCAATGTCGTTAACGCAGGTTTCCAGGGAATTCATAATGAGCTTTGCCAGGATCGTCTCGAAGCAAAGGATCTCAGAATTCGCGAACTTGAAAACCAGCTTAATATTGCCGCTTTTAATACCTCTCAGGTTTCTCAGACCGCTCAGATTGAAGCTTTTATCAGAGCTAACCAGACGACTCCCGCTACTACCACCGCAGGCTGAGGAGGTGTGACTAATGGATAACACCAGAACTCATAATAAGGCGGCTGAGCTTGTCGTTAAGGAAGTTGACAAACTCGTCGACAAAGGATCTCTCACTCCGCAGGAGCTTCATAGTCTTTATGAAGCGTATGAGACCCTTGAGCATATCTGCAAAGTGAAGGCTTCTGAAACGGAAGAGATGGGTGGATATTCTGAGCGCGGATATTCCATGGGCTGGCCGAACCATGACCGGTACTACGATATTCATGCATACAACAATGGTAGTTCTTATAGAAGGGATTCGATGGGAAGATATTCTAGAACCGATGCGAAAGAGCATATGGTTAACGATCTCTACGCTATGAAGGATGGTGCTTCTAGTGAGGCTGATAAAGGCATCATCCAGGAATGCATTAATAAGCTTAGAGCTTAAATGAATGCTTATCAGGCTGGCCAGAAGGTGTTGTGCGGGGATTATTCTCAGTACACACCTACTGGCAAGTCTTATTTTGTAAAAGTTGGTCGTTATTTCAAACAGCCTCTGAAATACGACATTGTATACTTTTATTCTAACGAACTTAAGAGGATTTCTCATACCGGTTTTGTTAAAGAAGTGCTGTGGAACTATGATGGTTCTTTTGATATACGTACTTCTGAAGGAAACACATCCAGCGCTGAATATGATAGAAATGGCGGAATGTGGAAAGAAAAATGGTATAGGCATGTTACTGCTGTCGGTGGTGGAAACAGAATCGACGGGTTTGGAAGACCGATGTATTCCGAAGAAACCTGTACTGGCGAAGACGTTCTCAAAATCATGAATGAATGGGAAGGATACGAAGAGAAGCATTCGTGGGACCCGTTATCTGCTATTTTCACAAAGCATGAGAATCCTGGTAAAAATAACATAACCATGATGGGCTACTGGTACGCGGGAAATAAGAAATATCCTGCTCAGTGGTGCGCACAAACAGTTTCGTGGGCAGTCTATCAGGCTTGTGTTAAAAGAGCTAAGGAAGATACCCACTGGAACGGATGGAGAAAAACAGATTCTGGGGATTGGTATTATTATGTCGTTGGTGATCCAATCAAAGGACGTTGGAGTTATATTGACGGCAGATGGTATGTCTTTGACGAGTCTGGAAAAATGATTAAGGGCTGGTTTAAGCAGAAGGATAACGAGTGGTATTACCTTGCTGATGACGGCGGAATGATCTCCAGCCAGTGGCTTGAAATAGATGGGAACTTCTACTACTTTGACTCCACCGGACTTATGGTTAGAAATGCGTATATTAAGGCTAAAGATCCAATGGGACCCGGTGAACGAATGTATTACTGGGTTAATGGAGACGGGGTTTATGAACCAGTATGGGATACATATATTCCCGATTTGGAAAAGTATGAAGTAGTAGAGTAAGGAGGAAATATGTCGGCTTCAATTAGCGGAAGTAACATTACGCTCACAAGGGGCGATACGTTATATTTAACTGTTCTAATGACGAAGGACGGCGTTAGTTATACGCCAGTAGAAGGTGAAAAAGTCCGCTTCGCCATGAAGAAGAAAATCGATGATGAAGAACCTCTTATTCTTAAGGATATTCCTATCGATACTATGATTCTCAAACTAGTGCCGGAAGATACAAAAACCTTAAAATATGGTTCTTACAAGTATGATATTGAGTATACGTCCGTTGATGGAGATGTTGATACGTTTATTGGACCGGCTAATTTCAACATCACGGAGGAGGTATACTAATGCCTCTCATTAATAGACTTGACATTACGGGTCAACTGGTTAATTCAAGTCTAGTTGACTCTGGAAAATTGAGTACCAACAACCAGATGACAGGTAAGTCTCATTTACCAATCGTTCTTGATAGAACTGCTATTCATTACGACACTACTGAAAACTGGAATAGTAAAACGATGTTGGTTGGAGAAAAGTCTCATATTTATATTTATTCGGACTACACATCTACTGTAATCGATGGCGAAACCGTTCTGGTTCCCGCTATGAAAATTGGAGATGGTAGTTCGTATCTTATAGATATGCCTTTTGTAACTGGCGGGTCGGCTGGAAATGTTATCGTTAAATCTAGCGATGAGTGGGCAGAAACTCCAGAACTTGTATCCGACAAGGGTACGATTTATGTTTATATGGATAAGGACGAAAGCGGCAATATCACTGAAGTTAAGTTCAAAATCGGTGATGGAGCCGCTTTTGTTGTTGATGTACCGTTCGCGTCTCCTTCTAAAAACGAATTCGACAGTCATATAAACAACACAGACGTTCACGTAACCCCTGCTGAAAAAGAAGCCTGGAATAATAAATGGAGAGGCTATCTTGGTAGTCCAGAGGGTGAAAACCTCGTCTTTACAACAAACTAAAGAAAGGAATTAGTAATATGGCAGATATATCTCAAATTACATTGCCTTCTGGTACTACATATAACCTCAAAGATGCCCAGGCAAGAACCGATATTGAAGCGTTGCAGTCTTCGGTAACCGGTGGTATGCATTACATTGGCGTTACTACTACAGCTCTTACCGATGGCGCTTCTACTAGCCCGATCAAAATAAATAATGCCGATGTCACGCCTAAGTCTGGCGACATCGTTATCTACGGCAATCTTGAGTTTGTATGGGCAGATTCTGATAACAAGTGGCATGAATTTGGTTCTACGGGATCGCTTAAGGCTCTTGCGTTTAAAGATAGTGCAAGCGGATCGTATAAACCTGAGGGTACCGTTTCTAAGCCAACTTTTACTGGTTCAGAATCTTCTGTAACTATTACTTCTGCGACTAATGCTAACGGCAACTATCAGCCTGCTGGTACTGTTTCTAAGCCTACTTTTACTGGTGCTTCGATGACATCTACAGGTGCATTTACGCCAGATGGCACAGTTAGTGTCACTACGAAGTCAACATCGAATAAGACCGCGACGGTTAGCGCAGCCACGGGTACTGCCACTTATACACCGGGCGGAACAGTTTCTCAGCCATCTTTTACCGGGTCTAGCACCACTTCAACCGGAACATTTACTCCCTCTGGTTCTGTAAGTCTTACTAATACGAATCAGACGGCTACCGTTTCTAAAGCAACATCTGGTACAGCAACATATACGCCTGAAGGTTCTGTAGCGGCTCCTACGATTTCTGTTAAAACCGCTGGAAGTACTGCAACAGTTAAGAATCCAACTTCTGTCACCGTTGCAAAGACTGTTGTCGCAGCTGCTCCTGGCGCTACCGCTCCCACTAATAATCTTACGTATTATGCGGTTTCTGGTGAAACGCTCAGTCTCTATCAGCTTGGGTACACTACAGGCGCATCTATAACCACGTCTGATGTTACTGTTAAAACAGGTGATGCCGCATATGAAGCTAGTGCTCCGAAATTTACCGGAACTGGGGCAAGACTTGTAACTGGTAATATTTCTGTTCCGTCTTCTGCTAGTTTTACCGGTACAGAGGGGACCGTTTCTGTTAGTGGTACTCCGGCTGGAACTGTTTCTCAGCCAACGTTTACTGGTACCGGCGTAAGACTTGTGACTGGAAATATTCCTGTGCCTAGTGCTTACACTGCTACCTTTACAGGAACCGAGGGCGATGTTTCAGTTTCTGGTACAACGGCTGGCTCTGTTTCTCAGCCGACATTCACAGGTACAAAGGTACAGCTTTCTGGTACGACCACGGCAGCAGGTAGTGTTTCTCAGCCGACATTCACGGGTACTTCGAAGACGGTCACTGTAAGCTAAGTAAAGGAGGTATCAGATGGCAAGAATATCTGATATTAAACTTCCTGATGGCACGCAGTATGACATCGGAACTTCTACCGGCGCTGAGTTCATCTATGGTACTCAAACTGCAACTACGAACGCTTGGACAGGAGTTACTAAAGATCCAGAGCTCTACGATGGAAAAGAGATAATCTATTTCTTACCATTTGCTGGAAATAGTAATGGTAGTACCCTTAATCTTACATTGGCGGATGGTACTAAAACGGGTGCTAAGAACGTTTATTTTAACTCCACTACTCGGCACACTACTCATTATGGTCAGTATCAGATGATCCGTATGGTGTATCATAATAGCTTAACTATTAATGGTACAGCATATTCTGGCTGGTGGATTGATTATGCTAGAGATACGAACACTAATGATACTGCTTATTACGTTAGGACAACGCAGATTTTATATAAGACCGCAACCGTTTTATATAGATACCAAATTTGTCTTGAAGTTAATGATACAACAATAGTTCCTATTAATACCGTTAATAATAGTAGCAGGACTACCAATAAGACATTAACAACAAGTTCTTTCAAACCGTTCGGTAAGATACTTTATTACAATAACACTTCCACCGTTAATGCAAACGCTACAATTCCAGGCGATAGATTAGATTATGCTTCAACAGTTGATCTTGGTTACTCATTCAATACCGGTACCACTCTTACGGCTCAAAAAGCTGTTTATTTAGTATGTACACCGCAGGCGGACGGTACTGCTAAATTATATTCGACGCCGATAACGCAAACGCTCCCGACAACAGAAGATGGAAGATACTATATTTATTTGGGCCAGACTTATAGTACATCTAATATATATCTTTACGAGAACCATCCTATTTACATGTATAAAAACGGAGCGGTAAGAGAAGTTAGTCAGTATGCTGAGAACGTTGATATTCCAATTGCTACTCAGTCAGTGAATGGTTTGATGAGTTCTACAGATAAAACTAAACTCAATAATATTTCTGGTACATATGACGCAAGTACAGAAACTTTAACTATTAACTTATAAGGAGGTAAAATATGGCAGCAATTGTTGATAGGCTTAAGAAGCAGATTAAAGCACAGGGCGGCTCTACTGCTGGCGTTCAGACTATTTCTCAGGCTATTAAAGCTCTTGGTGGCGTGAGAAAAGGCGAGGATATTGCTAATGCAGTGGATAGTTCTACTATTACCGCAACCGATCCGAACGCTCAGGGAGGAGAACATTGAATAACATTTTCACTAAAGAATGGCTTATGCCAGCGCTCAACCGTGCGGTAAGAACTATGGTTCAGGTAGCTCTTACCATGTTCACGGTTGGGCAGAAGATCACTGATATCGACTGGATTACGATTCTCAGCTGTTGTGCCGTTGCAGGCATTTACTCGCTCTGCACGTCCGTCCTTCTCGGCATTCCGGAAGGAACTACTGATGGTACGGTTAATCTTGACAAATACGATGGAGATGAGATTCTGTATGTGTCGGATCTGAAGCTTGATCCTGAGAAACTTAAGACTCGCTCCACGGTGACATTCAAAGTATCTAAGGGTTCACCGCAGGAGTAAGTTTCTACGTTAATCCTACATGTGAGGTCTAAAAATGGCTCTATTACTTGAAATTAAGAAACGGCGCCTGTTCCTTCTCACACCTCCTGTTAAATGAAGACCCACATGTTTATTGGATTATTGGAAGTCGAAAGGTGTAGGTAATAGTATATAGCAACGATGCGTTCGTACATCATGCCTATACTATTCCTACACCTTTTCGATTTCTGCTTTTAACCATTCGGTAATAGAAGACGTGTGTAACTAACACGCCTTTATATTTTTCAGGAGCCTTAGCCCAGCGGTTAGAGCAGTCGCCTCATAAGCGATCGGTCCTGGGTTCGAGTCCCAGAGGCTCCATTTTTTTATTTAAAACCACTAGTACATGAAAGGAGTTCAAAATGTCTAAATTAGCTACATGTAATGAGGAGGTAGAGTGTTTCGCAAAAGTTAAGAAGTATATATGCGGCTTCGAATTAACAAAATGCAGCGCTTTATCAAGAACTGATTTTTGGGGGAAACCCTGCCCTTTTGCTAAGCCAAACAGAGAGATTACAAACGGAAAATCCTATCCGTTTAATCTAGAAGAGTACGCAGAAATGCACGAAGACAAAACCTAATGTCATTTGTTGTAGAGAATGTGGAACTTGGTTTAGACTGAATAACAGTTTTGATTGTGCCGTCGAAGAAACGGAAATGAGTGACTATTAAACGGTTTAAAATGTATTCGTAATTTTTTCATCTTCTTATATGGAAAAACATAAATCCTACACGTATAAGGAGGTAAAGATTATGACTAAGAAGATCATTATTGCTATTGTTACTGGTGCGGGAATTGTCCTGGCGGCAATGTTCGCAACGAAGAAGCTGATGATCCCGGTCAACATTTCTGACGAAGATGTAGACGTGGAGTGATCCAAAGTCCTGAGCAAGACTTTAAACTGCTTGTATTTTTTTTTCTCGTATTTATTTCTTGTCCTCTTATGGAACAAGTTAACGCAGTTTTAGTAGAAAGGAGACTTAATGGAACTGAAGGAAACATTGAACCTGGCAATCAAGAATGCCCATCAGGGTGTTCGGGATAATGCATTAGGGACTCAGGAGCACGCAGACGCGGCTCAGGAGCTGAACATGTTCGCGCAGAGAGAAATCGATCGCGTGAAAGCATTTGATCAGAATGTTCAGGCGCAGCAAAAGCTTGAAGCTGATGTTGAGGCGATGAAGATCAGAGCCGAAATCGACAGACAGCGTCTTGAAGCGGATAAGCTGAAGGCAGAAAGAGAAGCCGAGATTGCTCGGCAGAAACTTGAAGCAGATAAGCTGAAGGCTGAAAGAGATGCTGAAATCGACAGACAGCGTCTTGAAGCCGAAAAGCAGAAAGCGGAAAGAGAAGCTGACATAGAGCAGGAGAAGATCAAGGCTGACAGAGCAAAAAGTACGAAAGATACTTTCGTGCGCGTAGTTCAGCTCGCCGGCGTTGTTGTAGTCGCTCTTGGAACTCTCTTTGCAGACTCCGACAATTTCTTGGGTAGAGGCTGTAATAAAGGGTTTAACTTCATTTCAAAGTTTGTAAAACTGTAAGTTTAGTCCTGAGCAAGACTTTAAACTGCTCGTATTTTTTTTCTCTCCTTATATGGTACTTATAAACCACTTTAATATCTTATAACGGAGGTATATATTATGGAAAACATGGAAAACAACAAAGAGTTCAAAGAGGAATTCGAGCTTGGCGCAGATGCTGCTGTCAAAATCCTTGATGAACTCGCAGGAGACAGTTTCGATATGGATCAGTTCAGAGATCCCACATTCGAAATCACGCAGAAGACGTATGTCTATCGTATCGGAGAAGCTATGGTAATCTTCGAGAATATGATCGACAATTACGGTCAGGTGTGTATCGACGATGTGGTTCTGGCTGCGAAGTATCTGTTGACCGTCATCGCTGCGAGATGGGATTGCATCAACATCAATGAGGCGAAGAAGTTCTTCGAAATCCCGAAACTCATGAGAAAGTATCCGTGGGTTAAAAAGGTAAAGTGATGTGCTAGTCCTGAGCAAGACTTTAAACTGCTCGTATTTTTTTTCGCTCCTTATATGAAACTATAAACGTATCTACGAAAGGAGCAAACATGAAAACCTATGATTCTATCGTGTTAACGAGCAAAATGAAGGACGATAAGACTATCGAAAGCGTGCTGTATCTTGCGAACGATGCTGAGATCAGCAAGCATGAAACGATCGATAAAGTCAAAAATTGTGCAAGAATCGAGTTAACCGATGCGATGATTGATTTTTTGTTTGATTATTCTAATCGGTTGAAGAACGGATAAAATATAGGTCCTGAGCAAGACTTTAAACTGCTCGTATTTTTTTTCTCTCTTTATATGAATAAATATAAGGAGGTATTCAAAATGTATAACATTATTTTTGTGATAGCGAGCATCGTGATGTATGCAGTATTTGGCCTTCCCGGAGCAGCATGTGCTGCTATTGCTGGAGGCACGATCTGTTTCAACACTACATGGTGGGCTATAGCTCTCACAGAGGTGTTCATCATGGCGTTGATCCTGGTATTTGATTCAATCGAAAGAGGAGCATAAAAAGCTTCTCTTTTTTTGATAACTGATAACACTTTTATTGAAAGGAGCTTAAAATGACAAAAGACGAATTTTTTAAGAAAGCAGGAGAAAAGTTTGACAATGCTAAGAGATCCGTGGTAAACGGAGTTCGAAGCACTGCGCAATGGGTTTCGTATAATCCGCTCGTGAGTATTGCTATTCTGTCTGTTGGTGCACGTGCTGTTGAAGGCGTATATGGCGCTATTCAGCAGGCAAAAAAAGAAGCACGAATGGAAGAAGCGCGTCTCACTGAATGGGATCCGAAGACCATGACGCGAGTGAAGCGAACGCGGGAATTGACCGCGGAAGAAAAAGTGATGGTTGATAACCTGAAGGGGGAAATCCCGCTTTCGGAAATCTATGCTCGTCTTGGCGTATTAGCTGACGATCAGTGATTCAAAGTCCTGAGCATGACTTTAAACTGCTCGTATTTTTTTTCGCTCCTTTTATGGAAATATTATATTAAAAGGAGGTGCAATTTATGCTATGGAACTATTTAAAATTTATTGTGGGGTGCCTCATAATAAGTTTCTTACTAGGTATTGTTTTTGGGTATTTTGGTCTCAAAGGCAGTGCCTTGTACGGAATTGTTATGGGGATTCTCATGATAAGTAACATGTGTTTGATAGTGGCGGTATTACCACTCGTGATAATATTTTACTTTATTGACAAAATCAATAAAAAATGAACTACAAGTCCTGAGCAAGACTTTAAACTACTCGTAATTTTTTTCATTTATATAATGAGTAATATACTCATAAAAACTGAATAAAAACTATTTAATGGAGGTAACTGAAATGAAGAAGGTTATGACTATGGTAATGGTATTTGTGATGATGTTTTCAATGAGTGTTACGAGCTATGCTGGTATTTTCACCAGCGAAAAGGTTGAGGAACCGAAGAAAATCGAATCCAGATATCAGAAGCTTGAATGCTTCGATCTGAGTGACGTTATCATCGGCGCAGACTCAAAAGTCGTGCGCAGCGGTGACAGCGACGTGACAAAGGTCAATGGTGTGATCTACGACTGGAGCTTCGAAAACGGTATCATGACAGTCAAGGTTATTGACGAAGATCATGAAAACCGGATCGATGTCGTTATGGGTATGATCACCAATGGTGACAATGTTCGCGCTTATACCACTGTGAACGGTGGACAGGAGTCTATGATCGATGTGAGCGATTACATTCATGTCGAATGACGTTTCATACTGACTACTCTGGAGAGGACTTCGGTCCTCTTCTTTTTTAACTCGTATTTTTTTTCTCTCCGTAAATGAAAGGAGGAGAACACTATGTTCGAAAACAAACTCATAAGAAATATACACGTATCAAGATATATTGCTAGTTGGGTGAATGTTGGTGGTTCATTGCGAGGGCGCGCTTTTCAGGGCTGGCTCGAATGTCTTATGATAGACGGAGAGTATCTGACTAGTGACGAAATCGCATACATCCGCAACTTCGCTTTAAACGGCAAGCTGGAACTTGAAGAGAATGCGAAAACGTTTCTGACAAGTTTGAACAGTTAATTCGAATCAGTCTTCGAGGCGAGACTATAAAACGCCTCGTAATTTTTTCTTCTCTTCTAATGAATCCATATTAGAAGAAGGAGGTGGATAACATGCTTATTGGAATCGCCCTCATATTTCTGGGGGTAATCGTGATTCTTGGGTCATGCGAAGATAAACCTAAGAACAAAGACTAATCTGGAACTGGCAACAAAGGAGCTTAGAAAAATCTAAGCTCCTATTTTTTCTGAAAGGAGAAACGATGATTAACCCGAAACTCGTTGTATTTGGCACCATCGCAATAGGTGCGGCCATCGCGGCAGCAGTTAGCGCTGCGTGGGCTGGTTACAAAACAGCAGAAGTTGTGAAAGAAAAAGACATTAAGACAAAAAAAGAAGCTTTTAAAGCGACTTGGAAATACTGGATCCCAACTGGTGTGTCGCTCGCGTTCTCAGTTGTTTCTGATATTTGTCTTATTCATTTCGGAATGATTACGGCAGCGGCTGTTACGGGAGCTATTTCTATCACAGCAGCTAATAGAAAAAAGGTCATGGATAAGGTCAAATCTATGATGGATACTAAGGAATTCAAAGAGTTCAAAAAGGATTTGACAAAGGAGAAGATGCATCAGGTAGATTTTGCTGTTCAGGATACTGGATACGGTAAGACTATTTGTTACCTTGATTGCATTGATAAGTATTTCTTATCTGACCCGATGGAAGTTCAAAAAGCGATTCAATCACTTAAATGGGAAATTAAAAACCACGATAAAGCGAGTTTCTTAAAGTTTGTAGAAGATCTTCATATATCTCTACGTGAATTCGAACGGATGGCATACGAAGATTTTGGATGGTTCGCGGAGGATATCGATAATGACAAATTTGACTTTATCGAATGTGAAATGACTGAAGGATGGATTCCTGGACGGCCTGACGAATGTTACATTATTACGTGCTATTGTGAGCCGTATTTTATTGAAGAACCTGGATCTCAGTTTTTAAAAAGCAGAGAACAGATGGAAATCGCCATTTGATGAAAGGAGTTCAAAATGGTTAAAGAATTTTTAGGAAAGGTCGCAGAAGCGGCAGTTGAGCACCAGCCGCTAATCGCCACTGCAGTTTTAGTCGGTTCAATCATAATAACCGGCGTCGTTATTTATAAAGAAAGTCCGAAGATCCATAAAGCAATGGAGGAAAGAAAAGAGGATCTCAAGGACGTAGAAGATGATGAAGAAATGACCGAAAAAGAGAAGGAGGAAACCGTCGAAGCGGTGAATAAAGACACGCTCAAAAAGGTTGGGCCTTCTATTGCAAAAATCGTTGGGGCTGCAGTATTGACTGCTGGCGCGATTGCATTTCTCAACACTACTGTGGTTACGATCACAGCGACGGCTATTGCCGGTACAGAAATGGCTTCTCAAAAAGTCGAAGCGTTCAAAGAAGTTATACGTAAAGAAACGCCAGATAAAGCAGATGATATAGAAGCGAAAGTCGATAAGAAGATAGCAGAGGCTTTTGCTAAGTATCACGGAGGAGAAATCAACGAAAACGTCGATTTGAATACCGGTAAAATGAAGATCTTCGATGAATTCGGTAATACGTGGTATGGATATTATACAGACGTGGTTGCTGCAAAAAATGTCGTTAACGATTTTATTAACGACGGGGATGACGTGACTCTTAATCAGTTCTATATGCTAGCTAAAGCCCCAGAGACTATCTTTGGTAAACGCACATATTTCCCTGAATACAAAGGACTTGTTGAAATAAAGCCAAAAGCAATCACCAATCCGAACACCGGGATTCAGGAAGCTATTCTCATAATGTATGAAGCAAATTCGCCGATAGTTGATGATAAGAAATATCTTAAAAGTAGCGAACGAGCTGCTAGAGAACGAGCAGGATTCGCATACTCATAATATATCATATTGGAATGCTACGAGCCTGGATGAAATATGGTAAATCTAGGCTCGTAATTTTTTCATGTCGTAATATGGAACGGTAACAAACTGTTTCTTAACAACTGAATTCTTATTTATGAAAGGAGAAGAAAACTATGAAACTTTTCGGATACGAGATTAAGAAGGCAGAACCGGAACCCGAGGTTGTTGATGAGAATGGAAAACCCGTCGGCAAGCCCAAGGTCGCTGAAGTTGCAATCGGCGCGGTAAAGACTGTGGCAAAGATCGGTATGATCACTGGCGCAGCGGCACTCGCGTACACGATTGGCGGCAACAAAACGGCTAAGGCAAAAGACGAGGAAATCGCCAAAATCAACAAAGATCGGCTGGAACTGTGGGCTGACAAAGCAGATCTTGAGGAGAAGCTTCAGGCAGCGTTATCCAAAGAGGATACGGATGCGGTTGAAACAGAAGAAGACGACACAGAAGTCGTAACGTTCTGAGACCCAAATCTGGGTCAAAACAGGGGAGTCTAGAGAAATCTAGGCTCCTTTTTGTTTTTCTCAACACGATGTTTCCGATGTTTTTTCTTAAAAACTTTTACTCGGAAATTTAAAAGAAAGCTAAAAGTTTTATAAAAATGGCCCGGAAACACCGGAACATCGTGTGGAATTACACACTTAGACAAAACCACATATGGAGAGTGAATAAAATGGGAATGATAGATATCGAAAGACAGAAAAGATTTGATTATATTCTCGACCATATCAAGAATGACACTTTCGTTCTGAAAGAAGCAGCCAACACGTTCTATGTGACAAAATCAACGATCTCTAAAGATCTTAAAGATCTGGCTCTTATGTATCCTCAGATTCGTCACAACGGAAAGCATGGAAATGGGTCAAAATGGAACTGGGTTGAAGATGTTGAAAATGGTGACAAATACTCTGCAAAAAAGACCGAAGAAGGATATAACGATCCCACCGCGGCGGCTGTGATAAAAAAGATCGATAATAGTATTTATGGTCAGTTTACTCCAGGAGATGTATGGCACGTGCAGACGTCGAATGGATCGATTGAGAAATATCTTGTAATATCTAGTTTTGTTGGTTGTACTACGTGCCTGCAGATTATTGATGGCACAAGTATTACTTTAAATCCTATTTTTCACGTTCCCGTCTCTTTTGTAAATAAAGAAGTCGTAGACTGCCGGAAAATGGTTACGAAACCGTCAAAATATTTTTTAGAAAAGGACGCGTCTTATTCTGTTACCAATTTCGACGTGATTCGAAGAAAAATTGCAAGCTTGAATAAACTTGATGTAATGCTGGAAGACGATGTGAAAGTTAAAGAAAAGATTGTTGAGAAAAAAGTCGAAGTCCCGGTAGAGCGAATCGTAGAAAAGGTTGTTGAAGTTCCGGCGAACTCTGCCACCTCTGAAATGGAATTGGCTCTTGCAAAGCAGAAAGCCGGTATATATGAAAGCCTTGTGTGGGCTTTTCTCACCAATCTTAACGGATCGGAGGATAATACGTGAAAGAAGTGCTCTTTAATGAATACTGCTATAAATGCAAGTATAAAAACGTGATAGATACCGAGGATCCGTGCGATACGTGTTTAATTTTCGCTGCTCGAGAGGATTCTCACAAACCGATCATGTTTGAGGAGAAGGATGAGTCGTAAACATAAATGGCGTTCAAAAGTAAGAGCAAGCAGGTGTATATCGGGAGAAGACCTTGCCAGAGTAATATTGCTATGTATTTTATATGGAGACATGCCACTTCGCAAGAAGATGGAAATTGCAAGCTCTAATAACTGGAAAAAGTTTCACGGTTATCCTATGAAGCGAGGATGGAGAGAGATCAAATGTTAAAGGTTGAAAACGTTGATGTATTTGGATGGAGAGGCGCCATCCGTGGAATGAGGAATCCAATGAATTCATGGGTTAAATCGGACAGCAGTTTTATTGCTGATGGGGAATTCTATGATATTTTAGGCAGCAGCGGTCCGGCTTTTCCGAACGAGAAGGATGGAGACACGATTCTTGGCCTCAATGATATTGAGCTTATGAAAAAGCTAATCGCTGCCGGAACGGAACACCGAAAATTCCTGCGAATGATCCATGCACAGATGGACGTGGTGGCACCGTTGTACTGGTGGAAAGAGTTTGACACCTACAAGGTTGGAACGGCGGCCAACAGCTGCAGCACCATGCACAAAATTCATGCGAAGGAATTTACGCTTGACGATTTTAGTCACGAGAAACTTGACTCGGACAATCGAGAGTTTTTTAAAGAAGTTGTCGATAGGCTTAATGGCGAAAGAACGATGTATTTAGAAACCAAAGATAAGTGCTACTGGTGGCAGATGATTCAGCTGCTGCCGTCTTCCTACAACCAGCGCCGGACCATTGATATTAACTACGAAGTGGCTCTCAATATAATCCGTCAGAGAACCGGACATAAGCTTGATGAATGGCACGTATTCGTCGATGAGCTTATGAAACTTCCCTGCATGGAGGAATTTGTAAAAGAAAGAGGAGAAAGATGAAAGTACGAGCCAGTAAGTGGTGCCTTGATTCCGACGGAGCAAGGAAGTATTTTGGTAGACCGGTGACTATACACGAGTTCATTAAGTTCGGGCAAAACAACTGGAAAAAGTTTCATGGGATCCATATGACTCGTGGATGGCGTGTTTTTAAAATTTCGGGAGGAAAACGAAAATGAGTGATATTATTAGCAATCCTGCGCATTACACGGAAGGAAGAATGTATGAGCCGAAAGATGTCATAGCCGAGCATGATCTCAACTTCTATATGGGATGCGTCGTCAAGTATATTTCCCGTGCCGGAAGAAAAGAGGGATCGTCTCGTGTTGAAGATCTCGAGAAGGCTCGCCAGTATGCCGTTTTCGAGCAGAACCGGCTGGCTGGGATTGACAGACAGCTGTTCGCCGGATACGGCAACGTCGAGAAAGAAGCGGCCAAGATCTCTGCCGACTGGGAACTTTCAGAATTCCTGGAAGAGGCGTTCAAGCCAATTCTGGAAGACTATGTGTATTCGTGCAAGGTTTCCGAGAATATTCGGAAACGGACTGCGGTGGATAAGGTCATCAAGTGGATCGATAAAGAGATAGAGAAGGAGGAGAAAAATGATGTACGAAATTAAGAATCCGTACTGGCAGTGGGACACGAGGCCGTTATTTCCGACGGTTAAAGAGGACACCAAATGCAACAAGTTCTATAACGATGAGTGGAAACTTACAGCCACATTATGTTCTGTTGTACTTGTACCAGAGATCGAGCGGGTTATATTTAACGGACCAGCGACAATTGTCTTCTGGAGTGATAACACAAAGACGATTGTAAAGTGTATGGAAGGAGAGCTCTTCGATGAAGAGAAGGGTATTGCTATGGCATTTATAAAAAAGATGTATGGAACCGGTTACATGAGGAAGATCCGGAATCATATTCCTACACACGCCTTTAAGGAGGAGAAACGTGCCTGAGTATAGCGCGGAATTCTTAGTGGAACGCTTAACACAGATGTTGGTCGAGGAGCATGTCGGCTTGCAGTATCAGAAAGTGACTGGCGCAAATATTCTGTTCTTTGGTTTTGGAGACGGGACAACAGGCCAGTTCGAATATGTATCCGAGGAGAACTGGAAACTTTCCATCTCGAAAGGGGAGATCGAGTAATGGATGACTTAATCAGCAGGAAGGGTGCGATCGATACGCTTGCAGAGTGGAACGATGAAGCCATCACTAATCGGCTTAATAATCTTCCGGCGATGGCTGAATTAAAGCCGCTTGCATTCAGGCGCGTTATATTTAATTGGCCGGCCACGATTGTCTTCTGGAGTGACGGCACGAAGACAGTCGTCAAATGCGCCAAATTCGACAACTGGGATCCTGAAAAGGGATTGGCCATGGCGGTCATGAAGAAGTTCTTACCGACGCTGCACGGAAACGCGCTTAGGGCATTGATATTCGAGGCGGAAGGAGCCGAACTCGACCGGCGTATCGCTAAGTTCGATAAGAGACTTTCGGCGCTTGAAAAGATATACTGCGACGAAGATGCAATTGCTACCGAAGCGGCGTGGAATAAAATTCTAGAGGAGAAGAAATGATTTCACTGTGTACCGCTGTTTGCTTTACGACGGCGGTTATATTTTTTGTTCTTGGCTTTTTGGCAGGTGTTGAGGCCGTCAAAGCCGATGTCCGAAATGTGTTACGGTCTTTAGATATTAAGCAAGACTGCGATCGGATAAGCATTAAGGCTTTTCGCACGCTTTTGCGTTCGATATTGTAAGCTTTATTTTCTGAAAGGAGAAAACATGGGCCAGAATTATCAAGTTTACGCCTATTTTAACAGAGATAAACTATTCGATCGCTATGATTGCCCGTCAGAAGGTTCATTTGTTGGCTGGAAAGCCGCCATGGTGTTTGGGCGAACAAGCGACAAATCTTGCGAATTTTGCCTTGTGCAGTTAAAAATTCCTGCTGATTCACCCCGTTTGCGGGCATTCGAATCGAAAAAATGTCGATGCGAGTTTGCAAAGGTTACCGGTATTCAGCTCTTTGACGGCACTTCATTACCAGACGACACCGTGGCATACTCCATGTTTGAGTTGACCAACTTCACCATGCCTTTTCTGCGATATCGCACCAATTACAGGAAGGGAAAGACGGTATTTGCGGATGGATGGGTTGCTGATCGATACATCGAGTGCAGTCATGGGATACATTTTTTCATGTATAGGGACGACGCAATTTCATATGTAGCGTTGAGGGGGTGATGCACTATGGGCAATATTATGGTTCCCATATTCTGGAAAGACCTTACTCTCGAAGCTCAGAGCAAGGTTGAGAAGTATGTGAAAAGCGGCGGAATCAATGTCACAATGTGGACAAAGCATTACCGTGACGGGAAGTTCCCGCTCACTTATGTTACGCTTAAGAAGGAGGAGAAATAATAATGGAACACAAAATCAATCTTGAACTCAAACTCAACGATGATGCAATGATCGGAAACGCCATTAATAAGGCAACTGAGGAACTCACTAAGCAGCTCAAAAGTACCATTTTCGATAAGCGATACAGCTGGGGTAATAATTCGACGGTTCTTAGTGAGAAGGCCAAAGAGATCATTAAGGAGTGGCTCAATGAGAATAAGCAGGAGCTCTACGAGCAGATCGCCCAGAAGGTCGCGATGTCCGTCATAAGATCCAAGAAGTTCCGTGATATTCTTGACGAGGAAATCGAAAAGGAATGAACGGCCTTCTGATATGTTTAACCGTCCTTTACATAGTATTATGGATATTTGCGTTAACACTACTTGTATTGGCCGCATTCACCATTGGTTCGATTATATATGATGTGTTTATCAAACCCGCCGTAGAAAATATTGCCGATTATCTTGAATACGTTTTAAAAAAACGAGGTGACAAAAATGAATAAGTTTAACGAGAGGCTGGACTTAGTGTTCGGCCTCTTTGTTCTTTTATTGTGGGTTTTTGTATTCAGTCTCTGGGCCGCAGTTCCAGTGCAGGCGGCCGGACCCGAGGGATTTCTGGTGTACGGAGCCTCTCCTAGTGCACCAGTGAGAGATCCTGCTCCGAATGAGCTGAAGCTCTTTGCCGAACCGGTGCCCTCGTATACAGCCGAGGAGCTTGACATTATGGCGCATCTACTCTGCGGAGAGTGTCAGACAGGCTCCGTAGAGCTTCAGAAGGCCGTAGGAAGCGTTGTACTGAACCGCGTGAACCACCGGTCGTATCCTAATGATATCCGGTCTGTGGTCTTCCAGCGCGGTCAGTACTCTTGTACGTGGGACGGTAATTATTACCGTACACCCACGGAGCAGAACTGGGAAGTGGCCGATTGGCTTCTTAGAAACGGTAGTGTGTTGCCTGCGAATGTTATATTTCAGGCCCAGTTTAGACAGGGCCGTGGAGTATACGCCAGGATTGGCTCGGAGGTGTTCTGTTATGAGTAAGGAGGAGTAACGATGAGAAAAATATTGCTCGTTATGGTATTTGTTGTCACTCTTCTTTGGGGCTGTAATAAACAGGTAGTCGATTTTACTTATGCATATGAATATGCAATTGTAAAACTGCCAAATGGTAAAGTAGTAGAAGGAAAACTTCAGTCGTGGAACGATTACGAGGGAGAGCAATTACAGCTTGTGATCGACGGACAAACGTATCTCGTTAACAGCATGAATGTGGTAATGATGACGCACGATCCGGAGGCGAAAAGATGAGTGACGAGGAGCGAAATAAGTTAAAAGAAGCGGTGCGAACTATTAGAGATTTTATAGATAGTTGTGAATGGTATACATCAGTTCTTATTACTCCTAATGGTTCGGAACTTTATACGGATTGGGGTTATGTGTGTGAAGGTTTAGATCTAATCGAAGATTATGCGGAAAATGCTGAATAGGAAGTGAGGTGTTTTGTTATGAGTAATATCGAACTGGCGTATGCCGATAGTGTTTATATTAAAACAGTCGGACCGGAATACTTTGATTATAATTTCGCAGTTGGGGCCGATTATTACCCCCGGTACGGAATTAGTCTCGGCAAAATTTCAAAGCTGGGCGTTCAGATAGGCTCTGATGCCGTGGCCGTAGTCGCAAAAGTTATTTCTGACGAAAAAGAGATCCTGTTTGTTAGTAACTTTTTTAAGGCTAACATCTTATGTTTTGAAGCTGCTACTCAGTACAATGGAGAGCTTGAGCCCTTCGAGGGAGATGAATGATGTTTATTCCGTTATATTTGACGATGCTCGTTATTGGTATCGCTGATGAAGTGATCGGGCTTATAGAAGAGTAGAGAAACTGAAAGGAGAAAACCATATGAAGTACATCATCGATTTCGAAGATGAACCATGCTGTGACAATCCCAATCTTTATAGAATGAAGCACACAAATACTGTATACGTGTCGCGTGAAACTCTTGAGAAATTTCCGAGGTATGTAGAACTATCAGAGAAAGATGCTCAATGTTTGAAAGACCTAGAGTATTTAAAGAAAGGCGATGTTGTAATGTATATATAGTCTGCAAAGCCTTATTGAACAGGGCTGGCACAAATTAAAATTGGTATCGCCGATGAAGTGATCGGGCTTATAGAAGAGTAGAGAAACTGAAAGGAGAAAACCATATGAAGTACATCATCGATTTCGAAGACGTGCCGTTCGTCAATAGTATCGGCACAAGATTGTATCGGATTAAAGGTTCGACATCCGTGTGTGTACCAAGCTCTTATCTTAATCATTTTCCTAAGTATGAGGAACCGGTTACCTCCCCCAAAATGTCGGAGAAAGATGATGGGCGTTTGAAGGAGCTCGAAAACCTTAAGGAAGGAGATGTTGTAATCGCTACAAACGACTTCGGCGGCATTCGAAGAATAGGCCTTGTCATTTTTGTGTACAGTGGCGAGGAGGACCCATACGAGATCGTCTCTAATTATGGCGCAGTTATGCGTAGAAGCGCAAAGACTCTTTTTGAGCTTGATTACCATAAAGCCAATAGACAGTATACAACTGAAGAATTCTTCAGCAAATCCATCAAGGCCACTAATGAGGTCCGCGATGAAGCAGCGGAAGAGCTGTCAAATCTCCAGCCCGGAGACATAATATACAGAAACCTTAAAGGAGGAGCGTTGCAACGAAGAATAGTAAATTACGTTTTTCCGCGCCATGACTGCTACGAATTCATTAACGAGAGTGGCTGGAAAGTTAGATGTAATCTGCCAAATCTTATTGACGAGGGATGGCGCAAACTCAACGATGATCTTACAACCAAGGAATTCTACTGGAAGATGAGAGGAGATGCGTACTTATGACAAGTAACGAGATCAATGCTGTAATAGATAATTTATGCGGCAAGCTCGGAACGGCAAAAGAAGTGTTGCTGCCTGAAATGGCGAGAATGTATACGATCGGTAGCGCCTTCAACACAGCTGTGTGTGTCATTGCGTTGGCAGTTCTGTTGTATATTCTCAAGCGCAATTTAACAAAAATAAAGAACGACATCCGCGACAACAACCTCAGTTATGATGAAAGGCAGAATGCCGAAATTATAACGGCTATTTCCGGCGCGTTGTCATTAGGATTCTTTGTCGGGTTCTGGGTCAACGCGTATGAACTTGTCCAGTGGATCTCATCCCCGACAGCAAAGGCATTCGAGTACATTCTAACACTGTTATGAGTCTCGATAAAGCAATAGAACATGGTAAGGAACATAGAAAACCTTATCGTGGATCAAAAGCGATAGACCCCTCGTGCCGGAATCATGGCGGTTGTCCTTGGTGCGAGGGGAATCGTTTATATAGAACAAAGAAGGAACTGGAAAAATGGAACGTTCACCATGCAAAGACTGTACGAGAAGATATTTAGGATGCCATTCAAAGTGTCCTGAGTACAAGACATTTCGTGCAGCAAGAGATAAAGAGCTTGAAGAGAACATTAAAAGAAAGGGGATACTGGACGTGCGGTATGATCGCAGAAAGAAGATACCGCCACGTTCAAAACCAAAATGAGGACTCTAATATTCATTGGATGCGTCATGTTATATTTCATACTCGGTGGAATAGTATCGAGTATTGTTATGCATTACATCGGTAAATCGTACGGGGAAGATATGAGCGCTGCTATGATAACCGCCGTTTTATGGCCGGCGATGGTGGTTATTTTCATCATGTTATTGTTCTCTGCGATAGGAATAGTTATCGGAGATGTGCTAATTGATACTATCTTGCGTTCGCGAGAAAAACATAGTGTTTAAAGGAGAAAATATGGCAATAGACTTAGATCCTAATGGCAAAAATTTCTCGTGGGAAGATATTGAAAAACACTTCGCAGAAAGAATAACTAAGTGTGAAAATGATTCCACTTTTGCTAAGGACGATTCGGGAAAAAGGAAACTCTCGTTGGTTCCTAGAAAAATCATCTGGGACATCGCAGCAATCCGCGAGTATGGAAACGCAAAATACGGAGATCCAAATAATTGGCGGAAGGTCGAACCGGAAAGATACCGGGACGCGGCTTTCCGCCATTTTCTTAAGTATCTCGACGATCCTGATGGAATCGATGACGAGAGTGGGTTTCCTCATCTCTGGCATCTTGCTTGTAATATCGCGTTCCTTTGCGAAATGGAGGGTAAGTGATGGACGATGAAAAAAAACCAAAGCAGGTAGCGAATTTAAAGAAAGATTCGCCGACAAAAGCGTTTGTTAAAAGGTTTTTTAATACCGATTTCAAGCAAATGCGAAACGATGCTATAGATAACGTCATAATGCCGGGAATTTACCATTTGGGTTCTTACCTGTGGGATTCGATATGGCTTGACGGAAGGAGCGAATCGCCGATAGAAAAATCGTCTATCAGCAAAAATAATAAAACGAACTATAGTTCTAAGTTTCACTATAAGTCAACCGGCACAAGTCCGAAAGAAAGTATTGATTATACAGAAGTATCAAAACCGAAATATACAGAAATTATCGTCGAGTCTAGGGACGATGCCATTAACGTTTTGGATTCGATGTCCGCGCTAGTTGCCGAAACTGGAGTGGTAGATAGAAATCAGCTTTATTCGCTCATCGGAGTTTCTGGTGATTTTCAGGATTCAAAATGGGGTTGGACTAGCGATACATGGAAGTCTCCGAAATTTCGTCGAGTACGTGACGGATATCTTCTCATGTTTGACCCCATAAGTCATCTAACCGACTAATAAAAAGCATATAAGTAACCATAGTTCTACATATAATCATAAAACAAGGAGGTTCAAAATGGTTAAGTTCTTTTGTGATAGATGTGGCGTTGAAATTAAACCGATTCCGCATGATCAGCGGGATTGTTATTTCAGAATAAAGAAAGTATCTCAAAAACCCGAGTTCTATGCATATGACGACAACAAGGATACAACAACCGTTCATCTGTGCGATAAATGCCAGAAAGATCTCGAAAACTTCATCAACGCTTCTGTGTAAATAATGGTAGAGACGAGATTCGTAAAAAATTTCGTTCTTTATATGGTAAGGCAACTTATAACTTTATTTTTCAACACGAAAGGAGTAACTGTTATGAAACTTAAAACTATTGCTAGTCTTGTGGTAGGATCTGTGGCAAGCGTAGGCGTCTTTATCGCATCAGTATTTGCGAAGGGCGCTTATAGCGAGTACAAGGAATCGAAGAAGAACGCAAAGGAGAATGCAGAGAAATCCGAAGAAGAGAAAGAAGAAACGACTGAAGATGCCGAGCCCGAATCGGCTGAGTAACAAATCTCAGTTCTAAACTGTGAGGGGGTGGCGTAATAAAAGCCACTCCCTTTTTCTATCTAATCACACCGATAAGAAAGGATCAAAATATGTTTGATGGACTTAAAACCGCCGTAGTATCTGGAGCTAAAACGGCAGGTCTTATGCTGATGGATAAAGCACCGGTACTCATGTTTGCCGGAGGAGTAGTTATGTTTGGTGTTACTGTTTATTGCGCAGTCAAAGCAGCGCCTAAAGTAGACGAAGCAATCAAAAAGCATAACGAAGTTATTAAGGATCTCGACGAAAAACTTGAAAAAGCAGAGAATCAGGACGAGAACGACGAAGAAAAGATCGAATACTCCAAGAAAGACTACAACAAAGACGTAAGAAGCACATATGGTCACACTGTTCTTAACGTTATTAAAGCTGCCGCTACTCCTACGTGCTGTGCATTAGTATCTATTGGGCTGTTTGGAGGAGCCGTTTATCTGCCTGTTAAAGCGGTCGGAGCAATGACCACTAAATATTTGGCTACTAAGCGATCATTCGAAGAATATCGTGGGGTTGTTCGTGAAGAAGAGGGAGCTGAAAAAGACGCTCACTATATGTTTAAAACCAAACAAAAAATAGAACCTGTAGAAGTTGAAGGAGACGAAAACCACGAAACGATAGCATCTACAGAATCGGTTCAAAATGATTATTTCTGGCATTGGTGTGAAGAAACGTCTCCGATTTTTACTTCGGCCGAGGTTTGGAACGATAATTTATTGGTTTCAAAAATGCAAAATCTTACAGAACTGCTCCGTAAGACTCACGTTCTTACCAACAACGATATTCTTAAAGAGCTCGCTATGTATGGCGAAATCAAAAAAGATCCGATGACTGGCATTAAATTTGGTAAAAAATGGAAAGAAGACGGAGACAATACGTTTAAGTTCGAAATCCATAAAATTTGGGTTCCTGACTATAAGAAAGGACCCAACAGGTCGCGATTAATTTATGAACTTCGTTACGATGAGGAACTGTTATGATACGCGAAATCCTTTTATTTGTAGGCGGCACTATTGTCGGCGGTCTTGTCGGTTCTCTTGTAACATATAAGATCGTCCAAAAGAATTGTGACGCTAAAATCGATGAAGAAATCGCAGCTTTTGCTAAATATCGGTACGAAAAGAAAACGGATGTATCGAAAGAAGAGGTAAAATCTTCTCTTGATGATCCTGAGGTAGCATCAAAAGCTAGCGAAAAAGTAAAAGCGAAAAATCAGGCGGTTAATTACAACGCATTTTCTGAAAATGGGGTTTCAGCGCCGCCGGATATGATTACAAAGCCCAAAAAGACTATAGAAGAACCAGAAGAGGTTTGGACTGAAGAAGAAACTGACGAATCTGATGAACCCGATGAATGGGAAGATCATCAAAATGAGTTGTATATTAAAAGTATGCAAGATACGGAAAAACATAATATGAGACGACACGACGCACCAAAAATTATTAAAGCAGAAAATTATGGTGAAGATGGAACGCTAACGAGATCTACACTTTTATATTATCAGGATGACGATACGCTCGTGGACGAGGAAACCGGCGAAGAGATCTTTGATCAAAATCTAACAGTCGGAAACGCACTTGATAAATATGGTTTCAGAAAAAATACCGAGAAGACAATATATGTGAGAAATTACATTCTCGGCTTTGATTACTGTGTAACAAAAGTGTTTGACTCATTCGTTCCTATCGGCAACGAAACGGGGTGAAGCTTTTTAAATGACGAGTAACGAAGGTTATTACTATTATTTATTAGAAAGGGCTGGAGTATATGATGACGAGATAAAACAATACTCAAAATTGTTTCATACGTTATTCGTTACAGAATTTCGATGGAAAGTTCCGATGGATGAAAACCGAGCCATAGACGGAGCTTTCATGAGAAAGCAATATACCGAAGATACCGGGGAGGTGATTCACGAATTAGGCCCCTGTAGTTTTCTTGAAATGATTGTCGGATTGGCTAGCCGATGCGAGTACGACGTTATGCATGATGGGTATGAAGATAACACCAGGGAATGGTTTTGGGATATGCTAGGAAACTGCGGTTTAATAGATTATGATAACCATAACTGGAAACCGATGAAAGTTAGGGAAATTATTAATACCATCATTTTTAGGAAGTACAATCCAAACGGGTATGGCGGTTTCTTTCCGTTAAAAAATCCCGTTAACGATCAAAGAAAGGTCGAACTTTGGTATCAATTACATGCGTGGTTACATGAAAATTACAGTTAAAAAGTGTCGTTTTCAAAATCTCAACACGATGTTTCCGATGTTTTTTTACTAAAACTTTTACTCGGAAATTGGAAAGAAAGCTAAAAGTTTTATAAAAATGGCCCGGAAACACCGGAACATCGTGTGGAATTACACACTTAGACACTTTTACAGGCGAAAAGATGGATTTTCTCAAAATCGAAGAAAAATACAATTCCTATAAAGTTTTAGAGGTATTTCCCGTTTTTATCATCGGTGAATCGAAAGATTTAATGATACGTGGAAATACCTTCTATGCGTTTTGGGATGAAGAGAGGCAAGAATGGTCTAGAAACGAGAATCGTTGTACTCAGTTGATCGATAAAGAATTAAAAAAGTACGTAGAAGAAAAAGTTCCTGACGCCATGAACGTATCTGTTAAGTATATGAAATATTCAAATACTAAATCGATGGACGCATGGAAAAATTATATCAGAAAATTGAGTACCGATAATTTTGTTCCGCTTGACGGTACACTTGTTTTTAGTAATACGGAGCGAAAACGAGAACTCTATTCGTCGCATTCGCTTCCGTATGCACTAGCACCAGGAGATTATTCATCTTATGACGAATTGATCTCGGTACTCTATTCTCCCGAAGAAAGAAATAAGCTCGAGTGGATAATAGGTAGTATAGTCACAGGAGCGTCAAAAAAGATTCAAAAGTTTATTGTTCTTACCGGTGATCCTGGGTCTGGTAAAGGGACGATCATAAACATTATTTGTAAAATGTTTGACGGTTACACCGCAGTAATTGATGCTGAAGCTCTTGGAAATCCGAGTTCGTCCTTTCCTTTAGAGTCGCTTAAGAACAATCCGCTCGTCGCCTATGAAGGCGATACAAAGTTAAACAAGATCAAGTCAAATACAAAATTAAATTCGCTCATATCTCACGAACCTCTTGAAGTAAATGAGAAGTATGCTAAAAAGTATCAGATGAAATTTGATTGCATGCTTATTCTTGGTTCTAATGATGAGGTCAAAATAACCGATGCTAGATCTGGATTACTAAGACGTCTTATCGATGTTCGCCCAACAGGAAAAACGGTAGACGGTAGACGTTATAACAAGCTTATGCGACAAATCGAATATGAGCTTGGTGCTATAGCTTGGCATTGTAAAGAAGTTTATGAAAGCGATCCCGACAAGTATTTAAGTTATCGTCCAACAAAATCAATTAGAGCCACGAATTATACTTACAATTTTCTTGAAGAGAATTATCTTGAGTATGAGAAAGGAGTAACGCTAAAAAGATTATGGATTGATTATCAGAGATATTGTGAAGATGCTGGAATTGACTACAAGCTTAATCGAATCGAGCTTAAAGGTGAAGCTAGTGCATATTTTGAAACGTTCATTGCTGATGGAAAATTGGACGATGGAACAAGAGTCTATAATTACTTTAAAACAATTAAGCCAGAGAAATTTGGCATAAAAGTAATTACTACTCCAAAAGTTGAACCGGTAGAAATCAATGACGATATACCCGATTGGCTTGTTTTAAAAAGTCAACATTCGTTACTTGATGATGAGTTTAGGGATTTTCCTGCGCAATATGCAAAATTAAAAGATGGTAGGGAAATTCCCCTTACAAGCTGGGATAATGTAAAAACCACGTTAAAGGACATTGATACTAGTAAAGTTCATTATGTGCTTCCCGACGACGTTTACATTGAGTTAGATCTCGATATAAAAGATGAGCAGGGAAAAAAGAACTACGATCTTAATATCAAGGCTGCTTCTGAGTTTCCATCAACTTATGTTGAGACCAGTAAAAGTGGACAGGCATTACATCTTGTTTACAAGTATACTGGAGACCCAGCAGAATTAAATAGTATCGTAGACGAAGATATAGAAATAAAAGTTCATCTTGGAAAAATGTCGATGCGTCGAAAGGTCACAACTTGTAACAATGTCCCTATCAGAACTATTACTTCCGGCTTACCGTTGAAAGGAGGTAAAAAGAAGGTGTTTGATGCATTCGTATTTAAGAATGCTATGCATCTTAGAAATTCTATCTTAAAAAACCTTAGGATGGAAAATTCTCCGTATCACTCGCAGTCTATAAATCTAATCTACAAAGATTTAGAGAAAGCTTATGAGCAAGGTTTTAAATATGATGTATCCGATCTTGCTGGTGTGATCTACGATTTTGGTCAGGAATCTCACAATCAGAAAAAACACTGTGCTGAGGTTGTTGCCAAAATGAAGTTCAAATCAAAGCACTATGAAGAACCCGGTTATATTTCAGAAAGTGATGTTCATAAAGCACAGAGCATGAAAGATGCGGATAGAATCTGTATCTTTGATATCGAAGTTTATCCGAACTTCTTTGGTATTTGTTATGGATACGTAGATGATCCGGATAATATTATCGGACTTAAGAATCCTGATGCAAAAACCGTTAAGGCGCTATTTGATAATAACTTTATCGGTGGTTTTAATAACAGGCGTTACGATAATATTATTTGTTACGCTAGAACGTTAGGTTATAACAATAAAGCGTGTTATGAGTTATCACAGAAAATTATAAGCAAAGAGCGTAACGTTGGGTTCGGGCAGGCTAAAGACATTAGTGATTTTGACGTTTGGGATATGGCGTCAAACAAGCAGTCCTTAAAGAAGTGGGAAATTCAGCTCAAAATGGACCATGTCGAGATGGACATTCCTTGGGATCAGCCTGTTCCTGACGATCGAGTCGACGATGTAATCGAATACTGTAAAAACGACGTTCGTGCGACCATTGCTGTGTTCAATGAGATCAAACCCGATATCGAGTGCAGAGAGATGCTCTCGGAATTGTCTGGACTTAGTATCAATCATTCTAATCGCGAACACATCATTAAGATCTTGGTTGGAGATGATACGAACCCTGTTCATGTGTATACGGATCTCGCAACAGGCGAACAGACGCCGGATAATATACCAGGTATTTATAAACCTGGCGAGATCATAATGTCTTTCCCAGGATACGAGTATGTTGACGGGAAGAATATGTTCAGAGGAACGGATGTCGGAAAGGGCGGTTACGTTTACTATGAACCTGGCGTGTATATGAACGTCGCTCTTCTCGATGTCGGAAACATGCATGGCGCTTCAATTCTTGCTCTCAATAAGTTTGGCAAATATACAAAGAACTATAAGATGATAAGAGATGCGAGAATGGCCATTAAGCATCACGACTATGAAACGGCAGCAAAGATGTTCGATGGTAAACTTGCTAAGTATCTAGGAAGCGATGAAGATGCAGATAAACTGCAGCAGGCTCTCAAATTGGTTCTTAATTCCACTTATGGTATAGCAGCAGCTACGTTTAAGAATCCGCTCCGTGATCCGAAAGATGTTAATAACATCATCGCGCTTCGCGGAGCTTTATTTATGCGTACACTTCAGGATGAGGTTCAAAATAAAGGCTTTACGGTTGCTCATATCAAAACAGATTCGATCAAAATTCCGGATGCAACTCCGGAAATTATCGAGTTTGTTATTGAATTTGGTAAAAAATATGGGTATGAATTCGAGCACGAGGCGACATACTCAAAAATGTGCTTGGTGAACGGCTCTACTTATATTGCCAAATACGATGAATTTGGTAACAGAACCAAACACGGTAAGCATGCTAATGAGTGGACAGCGACCGCTGCTCAATTTAAAGTTCCTTATGTATTTAAAACGCTTTTTAGTCATCAACCCATAGAATTTGGAGATTTGTGTGAAACTAAGAGTGTCCAAGAAGGAGCTATGTATTTGGATTTCAACGAAAAACTTCCAGAAGGTGAACATGACTATCACTTTGTAGGTAGGGTAGGAAGATATTGTCCTATGAAAGACGGTTGTAATGCTGGCGTTCTCTATCGCGTCAAGGACGGTAAGTATTATGCTGTCACTGGAACCAAAGGATACAGATGGATGGAATCTGTCGTTGTTCAAAATCTTGGATTAGAGAAACAGATTGATAGAGAGTATTACGATGCACAGGTTAATGAAGCCATAGCTGCTATCTCAAAATACTGTGATTTCTCTTGGTTTGTATCGGAAGATCCGCTTCCTGATAGTTATGATTTTTATGCAGTTCCAAATGATCCGTTAGAGGGTCATATGAATAAACCGGAAACCTGAGTTTGAAAGGAGATCAAAATGACTGGACCTAACAACAGAATTACTATCGAAAACGCAAGACTTATTTTCCGTGATTTTACTGGAGAAAGAAACAAGTTTAATTCTGATAGAACTTTTGGTGTTGTTCTCGATCAGGACTTTGCTAATGAATTGGAACATGACGGGTGGAATGTGAAACGCCTCCCGCCTAGAGAAGAAGGTGGTGATCCTCTTTGCTTTCTTCCTGTTAAGGTTACTTTTGGTAAGGTTCCTCCGAAGATCGTTCTTGTGAATGGCAAAGAACGTAAGCAGACGCTTGATGAAAAGACGATTGGCATTCTCGACTGGATTACTATTGAGAGTGCTGATCTGATTATCAGACCGTTTAACTATGAGTTTAACGGAAGAACTGGTACTAAGGCTTATCTGTCAACTCTTTATGTTACTAAGGCTACGGATACTTTGGAAGAGAAGTACGCAGACATTCCTGATGATGACGAGGAGATGCCTTGGGGTGAGAACAGTTGAGTTGTATGAACATCAACTGAGTGCCGTTAAAAAAATGAAAAACGGTTGCATTCTTTGTGGTGGCGTCGGAACCGGCAAATCAAGAACTGCGCTTGCGTATTACGCTGTTCAAAATGGTTGGGAACTCGACGAAAAAAATAATGTTGTCAGGGGAGCTTTTAGCTCCCCTCGACAGCTTTATATTATTACTACAGCAAAGAAGCGAGATTCTTGCGAATGGATGGATGAATGCTCTTGGTTTGATGTTCAAAATGTAGTGATTGATAGCTGGAATAATGTGAAAAAATACGTCAAAATTTTTGGCGCTTTTTTTATTTTTGATGAACAGCGCGTGGTAACGTATAACCGTTGGGGAAAGTCGTTTGTCAATATAGCTAGAAAAAATAATTGGGTAATGCTAAGCGCTACACCTGGGGATACGTGGAGCGATTATATTCCCGTATTTATAGCAAACGGGTTTTATAGAACGAAGACCGAGTTTATGCAGCGCCATGCGGTGTTTAATCGTTTTTCAAAATACCCAAAAATAGACAAATACATTGACACCGGATATTTATGTAAATGTAGAAATAGTATTTTGGTGAATATGCCATTCAAACGAGATACTGTATCACATTACATACGAGTTGATTGCCAATATGATAAAAATTTATACAAAACGGTTTGGCGTGATAGATGGAATCCGTATGAATCGTGTCCGATAAAAGAAGGTGGAGAACTTTGTCATTTATTACGCAGAGTTGTGAATTCGGATCCTAGCAGATTAAAATCATTAGCACCGATTTTTGAAAAGCATAAACGTTTGATTATATTTTATAACCATACGTACGAACTTGAGATGTTAAGAGAATGTTTTAAAAATGTTCCGATTGGAGAATGGAATGGAGAAAAACATCAAGATATACCCAATACTGATTCGTGGATATATTTAGTTCAATATGCAGCTGGCGCCGAAGGTTGGAACTGCGTCAAAACCGATGCTATTGTGTTTTATTCACAATCGTATAGTTACAGAGCTACGGTTCAGGCGGCAGGAAGAATAGACCGAATGAATACTCCGTATAAAGATCTTTACTATTATTGTTTAAAATCCTCTGCGCCTATAGATTTGGCTATTGCTAGGGCGTTAAATGCTAAGAAGAACTTTAATATAAAAGCATTTGTTAGTAGTTTATAATTTTGTGTGCTTTTGTGTTCGTAAAAAATTCCTCCCCTATTATAGGAAAACAGAATTATATTTTTATTTTTTCTTTTTCTTTAATTGGAGATCAAAATGAAAGAATCCAAATTTCAATCCAATCTCAAAACAGAATTAGAGGCCCGGTTTCCTGGATGTATCATAATGAAGAACGATGCGAATTATATCCAAGGAATTCCGGACCTTTTAATTTTGTACGGGAATAAATGGGCTTGTTTGGAAGTTAAACAGAGCGCGAGCGCAAAGCATCGTCCGAATCAAGACTACTATGTTGAGAAGATGAATGAAATGTCTTTCTCGGCTTTTATTTATCCTGAAAATAAGGAGGAAGTGCTTGATGATTTGGAACGATCATTTTCGAGACGTTCGAGAAGGTGCTCACGCGCCGTTTAGTCCGAGTAAATACGCCTGGCTCAATTATGATGACGAGAAAGCAATAAATTTTTATAAAGCCTTGCTTGCCACGCAGCGAGGAACAGAACTCCACGATTTAGCAAGACGTTGTATTAAAAATAAAGTTCAGTTAAAAGGAAGAAATACTCTTGCTCAATATGTGAACGACGCTATTGCTTTTCGAATGAGACCAGAACAGGTTCTTTATTATTCTGAAAACTTCTTTGGCACTGCTGATGCGATTTCGTTCAAAAAGGACGTTCTTAGAATTCACGATTTAAAAACTGGTGCCACTCCAGCTAAGGTTGAGCAGTTGTTAATTTATGATGCTCTTTTTTGTCTGGAGTATAAACAGAAACCCGGAAAAATTCAGCACGAACTTAGGATTTATCAAAATGATGACGTCCTCATCGGGACGCCAAACGAGGATGACATCGAACCTATCATGGAGAAGATAGTTCGATTCAATAAGATAATTGAAGACTATAAGAAGGAGCTTTGATGATGTTTATTGAAAATGACTATCTTGTGCATGAAGGTGTTGCACATGATGAAAATCCACCTGGTCGAGGGTCTGGACGTTTTGGATGGGGCACCGGAGATAATCCATATCAGAGACAAGCTTTTGGAGTTCCGATGATAAAAGAACTCTATGATAAAGGCTATAGTGATAAGGAAATCGTTAAAACGTTCCGTGAACTTGGATATACAGATCTTAACATTTATGATCGTATGAAAAGCTACGGAAAAAAAGACGCCGACATCGCCAAAATGCTTGGTATTACTCATTCGAAGCTTAAAAATAAGATTTCTATCAGATCCAATATGGAAAAGATAGAACGTCGTCTTAAAGAAGAAGAGTTGCATGATCAAGGCTTGGATAATACCAAGATCGCTAAAATCGTTGGCGTTACTGAAGGAACAGTTAGAAACGATTTAAAACGTCATATCTCAAAACGAGAAAATGAACTTTTAAGAGTATCTGATAGTTTACGAGATATGGTTGATAAAAAACGCATGCTTGATGTTGGACCGGGTGGAGAAACATTCTTTGGGGTTAGTCCGACCAGGTTTAATACAGCCGTAACGTTATTGGAAGAGCAGGGATATCACAGACGTGTTATCCATCTAGATCAAATTAGCGGCGGTGATAAGCAAATGACGTTTCAGGTTTTGTGCGCTCCAGACGTATCATATCAAGATATGTGGAATCATGTCGCTGATATTAAGTCGGTTAGAGATTATATTGGAGAAAATAATCCTGAGACCAATCGTCTAGGTCTTAGAACGCCTGTCAGTATAAGTTCCGATCGCATATTTGTTAGATATGGTGATCAAGGCGGCATCGAACGAGATGGAACCATTCAGCTTAAAAGAGGCGTTGAAGATCTAGGACTTGGATCAAGCATGTATGCGCAGGTTCGAATTGCTGTAGATGGTACACACTATCTTAAAGGTATGGCTATCTATGCTGATCCTGATCAGTTTCCTAAAGGAAAAGATATAATCTTTAATACAAATAAGTCCAGCGGAACGCCTTGGATGGTTGACGATCCTGATGCAAAACAAGTGTTCAAAAAGATGACCAACGATCCAGACAATCCGTTTAAAGCGGCTATCAAAGTTAAGGACGGTAAAATCGTTGGTCAATGGGACTACGAAGGTTCCGATGGCAAGATGCATCAATCTCCAATAAATATCATTAATTCTGAGGAAGATTGGGGAGAATGGAAGAAGACTTCTCCTTCTCAGTTTCTCATTAACCAGGATAAACCTATCATTAAGCAGCAGTTAAAGCAGGCATATGAAGGGAAACTGGCAGAATTTGATGATATAAAATCGATGGAAAATGCAACCGTTCGTAAGTATCTTTTGGAACAGTTTGCTCCAAAATGCGATACTGCCGCTGTCGAACTGAGAGGTGCTCCGTTTATCGATCAGCGTACGTTTGCTATATTACCGGTTCCGAGTCTTAGAGCTAACGAGATTTATGCTCCCATGTACGATAACGGGACTAAAGTCGTTACCATCAGATATCCGCATCAGGGCGCATTTGAAGTCGTTGAAGCTACGGTTAATAACAAAAACCGTGAGGCCAAATCATTCATGAAGAATGCGCAGGATGCTGTCGGTATTCCGCCTAGTACGGCTAAGCAGATGTCTGGCGCTGACTTCGATGGTGACAACACCGTAGTCATTCCTACTTATACTCCTGATGGTAAGCCTATAAATACTGTTAAGGTACAGAAGGCTATAAAGGAACTTATGGATTTCGATCCTAATAGCTTCGAGCGAGTTGATGGGGATAAGTCCTGGAAACGTATTAGCAAATCATATCAGAATAAGATGATGGGTGTAGCAACGAATCTCCTTACTGACATGAAGGTTATAGGAGCTCCGACGGAAGAGATTATCCGTGCCGTTAAGTTTTGCTACGTCATCATCGACTCAGAGAAGCACGATCTCAACTGGCAGCTTGCTAAGAAGACGTTTGGTATAGACGATCTGCGTAAGAAATATCAGGGCCACTATAACGATAAGACCCATCGGTGGAATTATGGGGCGGCCACTATAATTACAAGGGCTAAAAGCGACAAACAAACTGTTGTCTATAACGAAATCACTCCTGATAAAATCACAGGAGAAAAACGGTATAGATCTACCCCCGTTACCAGGAAAGCCTGGCATAAGGATGAGAATGGTAACAATGTGTCGGATGGATACGTACCCAAGACCCATACAGTCCCCCTCATGTCCACGGTTTCTGACGCCCGTGAATTAATGAGCGGTCCTGATCACATTGGTAACGAGAAAGAACAAATCTATGCTGAATTTGCCAATCGCATGAAAGCACTTGCTAATGAAGCTCGTCGCGAGATGGTTAATACAAAAGGCATAGAACGTAATCCGGAAGCTGCTAAAAAGTATGAAGCACAGGTGAAGTCTTTGGATAAGAAGCTAGCCGAAGCTTTATCTAACAGCCCTAAGGAAAGATTAGCAACAATCATTTATAACAACATCGTTAAAACCAAACGCAACGAGATTTATGCAGAACAGCCAAACATCTCTAAAAGCGATATGGCTAAAGAGATGAAGAAAGTAAAGCGTCTTGCTGCTAGTTATGCGAGAAACCTTGTAGGCGCGAAGAAAGTCAAGGTTAATATTGAGCCTGATGAATGGACTGCAATACAAGCTGGTGCGATTTCACATTCGAAACTGTATGAAATACTTAAGAACGCTGACGCTGATAAAGTAAAGCAAATGGCAATGCCAAAAGGACAAGAATATTTGTCTGAATCACAAAAAACAAGAATTAAAGCTTTAATTAGTCATGGAAAATCGATTGCTGAAGTAGCAAAGATTGTTGGTTGTTCGACTTCTACAGTTGTTCGATACAAATAAATGGAGGTATAGAGGAATGGATGAGGAATATACCATCACTACCTGGGATAACCCATGGAATCCCTATACCCATTATCGCGAATGGCTTGCTGAAGATCATCGTTTAGGCTACAACACAGTTGAAACTATTGATTTTTATTCAACAATTAGCGATGAAATGAGTGAAAAGATGATTGAAGACGAATTAAAACGTACAAACGATGAACTTTTGGAAAAATTTCCGCTAATTTACAAGAAGTTTTACCGAGATACGTCCAAAAACGAGTGAAAAGAGGGTAGGGGGGGGTCTATTTTAAGCCTCCCCCCATACGCGT
>Ga0256405_10001517_pt1 | contig 62600 bp, 60 predicted proteins | sample RumenRJG_02DNA_FD_189096 | JGI IMG/M metagenome (GOLD analysis project Ga0256405, IMG submission 189096) | Bovine rumen microbial communities from Lethbridge, Alberta, Canada - RJG_02 | ecosystem: Host-associated > Mammals > Digestive system > Stomach > Rumen | place: Canada: Alberta... | reverse complement strand
AAGGCTGGGGCCTTCGAAGTATGGCCTTCCAGGCAAAGTTCACTGCAATTGCGGTGAATCTGAAGCGAATAGCGAACCTGATCAAGGAAAATGATCGGGAAAATGCGGGGTGTACCGCCCTCATTTTTTCTCTTTTCCCGAAAATCCGGCTATTCCGGAAACTGAAAGTCGCAGCTTAACGATTAACGAAAGAAAGAGGCAAGGAACGGTTGTTATGAGGTCACTTCTTCAGTGGTCTCGGACTGTCCCCGGTGTCCAAAAAAGAAAAAGTGGACACTGGGGACTGATGTGTACCCTCTTTACTGGACACCAGTAAGGAGGGTATTTTTATGCGATACAGTTATGAGTACAAGAGGAAATGCGTTGAGATGTACAGAGAAGGAAGGTGGCCAGAAACCCCAACAGGTATTAAAGATCCCAAAAACTTTCACAAGATGATCCTGCGATGGTTCCATGCAGAAGAAGCAAATGGGCCGGAGGTTCTCAAGCATCTGGGGACTAATAAGGAATGGACTCCAGAAGAGAGATATGAGCTGGTTGCCAAGGTTATTGCAGGTTCATCAATCCTGTCAGTAGCTAATGAGGCAGGTATACACAATGGCTTACTTTCTCGCTGGGTTCGCAAATATAAGCTCGAGGGGTATAATGGTCTGGTAAACATGAGAAAAGGCCGACCATCAAAGGAGCCCCATATGAAGAAAATCAATTACAACAACCCTAGGAAACTCAATGAATCCGAGTATGAAGAGCTTGTGAGACTAAGGGCCGAAAACGCATACATTAAAGCAGAAATCGAAGTCATAAAAAAAGAGATCGCCTTGAGAGAAGAAAAGGAAGCTGCGCGTCTCAAGGCGAAAAAGCAGCGATCATCAAAGAACTCAGAGAAGAAGGATACCAACTGAAGTATCTTCTTAAAGCGATGTGCCTTTCCAGATCTACGTACTATTACGAAGTTTCAAAAGAAGACATTGTAGCGAAAAGAAGCGAAGCAGTCGCATATGTGATTAGGGAAATCTTTGAGCACAATAAAGGTCGATACGGTGTCCGGAGAGTACACCACGAACTGATCAATAGAGGCTATAAGGTAAACCACAAAAAGGTCCAGCGATTAATGCATTGCATGGACCTTAAAGGTAAACGTCCGAAAGAAAAGTACCATTCTTATCAGGGAGAAGTTGGAAAGGTGGCAGATAACCTCATTAACCGAGACTTCAGTACAACAAAGCCTTTGCAAAAATTGACAACAGATGTTTCTCAATTCAATTTATCTTGGGGAAAATGCTACCTCTCTCCAATTCTGGATATGCACACAAACGAGGTCATCTCATACGATCTTTCGTTAAGTCCAAACATGGAACAGATCCGACGGATGCTGGAGAAAGGGCTGAGCAAGTTTTCCTCGCTTAATGGTCTGATTTTTCATTCAGACCAAGGCTGGCAGTACCAACATGCTTATTTCAGAAAGGCTATTGAGAAGCGTGGCATTATTCAGTCCATGTCCCGAAAGGGAAACTGTTATGACAACAGTATCATGGAGACCTTCTTCGGACGACTGAAGAACGAAATGTTTTATGGATGCGAGAAAGAATACAAATCATATGAGGAGTTCTCCACAGCCATGGCGAAGTACATTGACTACTACAACAATGAGCGCATCCAGGCAAAAACAAAATGGATGCCACCCGCAAAATACAGGATGGCATCCATGGGTTGAGCCTCGATCATAAATCAATGTGTCCAGGAAACTGGGTACATATCAGACTGTCCCCGGTGTCCACTTTTGGCGAATGCCCCACTGGGGCACCTCTCGGTTCGTTCCCCCAGTGTCCACTTTTCAGACGCGGATCATTTCGACGCCGTCCAGGGCCCGCTGGATCAGCGCCTCGCTGTCCAGGCGGCTCTCCCCTTCCAGGATCTTATCCATCTTGGGATGAGTGGCCGGATGGCGGGGCGTGAACACCGTGCAGCAGTCCTCAAAGGGCTGCTCCGAAATCGCCAGGGTATCGATCTTCCGGGCGATGTCGATGATCTCGCTCTTATCAAAGCCGATCAGCGGCCGGAAGACGGGCATATCCACCACCGCGTTGGTGGTGCCGAGGGCGGTCATGGTCTGGCTGGCCACCTGGCCGATGCTCTCGCCGGTGATCAGGGCCTCGCTCTCGGTGTCCTTCGCGATCCGCTCCGCAATGCGCATCATATAGCGGCGCATGATCAGCGTGGTATATTCCTCCGGGCACTTCTCGTGAATGGCCATCTGGATTTCGGTGAAGGGCACGACATAGACCTTGATGCCGCAGCAGCTGAAGGACAGCTTGCGCGCCAGATCCAGGACCTTCTCCTTCGCCCGGTCAGAGGTGTAGGGATAGGAATGGAAATGGACCGCGTTGATCTGCACGCCGCGCTTGGCGATCATCCAGCCCGCTACGGGGCTGTCGATGCCGCCGGACAGGAGCAGCGTCGCGTTGCCGTTGGTGCCCACGGGCATGCCGCCGACGGCGGGAATTACCTTCACGTAGAGGTAAGCCATATCCCGGATTTCGATGTTCACCAGGTGTTCCGGATTGTGCACATCCACCTTCAGATCCGGATTGGCCTGCAGAATGCGGTAGCCGACCTCCTCATTGATCGCCATGGAGTTCATGGGGTACCGCTTGTCCGCGCGGCGGGCGTTAACCTTGAAGGTGCCCTTCAGGTCCTTCGCCATCTCCACCGCCTGGGCGCAGATGGCCTCAAAGTCCTCCTTGGGCATCTCCACTGCCGGGCACACGCTGTGCACACCGAAGACCTTGGTGACGCGGCTGATGCACTCGTCCAGGTCGCTGAAGCCCTTGACAAAGATCCGGCCGTCATGGACCCAGACTTCCGCGCCCATACCGCGGACCGCGTAGCGGACCTTGCGGACCAGGGCCCGGATGAAGTAAGGCCGGTTCAGGCCTTTGAGAAAGATTTCGCCGTAGCGAACAAGTAATAAATTCTGCATTGTTTTACCTCAATTCCAATCCTTATCTTCTCACAAACTTCTTCAGCATTCCGTAGTGCTTTACGGCGCATGCCACGGCATAGTCTATTTCTTCCTGCGTTGTCTGGGGGCAGAGGCTGAAGCGCAGTGAGCAGTCCGCCTGTTCCGTACTGACGCCCATGGCCTTCAGCACCGGGGAAATCTTCTGCTTGCGGCTGGCGCAGGCGCTGCCGGCGCTGACATATACGCCGTCGCCCTCCAGGGCAAAGAGCATGGTCTGGCTCCGGACGGGCATGAGCGCCACGTTCAGGATATGGGGCGCGGTTTTCTCCGGATCTTCTTCCGGGCCGTTTACCTTTGCCTCCGGGATTTTCTCCAGCAGGCTTTCCCGCAGGCGGTTCTTCAATACCCGCATTCTTGCGTTCGCTTCCGGATCCCAGGTCCTGACGGCCTCGCCCAGGGCAATGATTCCGAAGGTGTTCTCCGTACCGGAACGGAGGTTGCCCTCCTGTCCGCCGCCGAACTGCACCGGGCGGATCGGGTGATCCTTGCGCACGATCAGCGCGCCGGTACCCTTCAGGCCATGAATCTTATGACCACTGAAGGCATAGGACTGGATGCCCAGGCGGTTAAACTCCAGGGGCATACGCAGGAAGCCCTGCACGCCGTCCACATGGATGGTCGCCCCGGGCGCCTTCCGGTTCCGGAGCGCTGCAATTTCCGCCAGCGGCTCAGCCGCGCCGGTCTCGTTGTTCACCTGCATGACGGAGATCAAGAGGACATCCTCGTCCAGCATGGCCTCCAGCTTTTCCAGGTCGATGGCACCGGTCTTCCCAGCGGGAATCTCCTCCACGGTGTGGCCCATCTTCCGGATTTCCTCGGCGCAGGCCGAGACCGCCGGATGCTCCACGGAGGAGATCAGCACCCTGCCCGGCTTCCGCCGGCTCTTCAGGTGGCCCAAGAGCGCCAGGTTATCCGCCTCGGTTCCGCCGGAGGTGAAGATGATCGTCTGCCCGGCGGCACCCGCCGCCTTCAGGCAGAGATCCCGCACGCCGTCGATCCGCTTCTGGATCTCCAGGGCAGGCTTATATAAAGCGGATGGATTATACCATCCGCTTTCCAGCATTTCGCTGACCACCGCCGCGACAGCCACGGACGGCTTTGTCGTGGCGCTGTTGTCCAGATACGCCTTCATGGTTTACTCCCGCCAGGCCCCGTTGGGCAGGTATTTGCGGATATTCTCCACCATTTCCTCACTGGGTTCGAGGATGATCATCTTCTTGTCGGTATCCTTGGTGAAGTAGAAGTAATACAGCTCTGCCTCCCGGTTCAGGAACCAGTTCATGCGCTTGATACCGGGCATGTTCAGGTACCGCTGGAAGGAAGAGGAAGTCACCTTGCCGAAGGCTTCCACGTTCCGCACGTTCAGGCTGCCCAGGCTCTTGCGCTTCTTGTTGTTATAGACTTCCGCGAAGTCCAGGGAGCCGTTGGTGAAGGTATACTCATACTCGGTAAGCAGCTTATCGTGGAAGAACCAGGTATAAACCGCGATACCGGCGCTGATGACGATCACGATGACAGAGAACCAGCTGAAGGCAGTACTCAGCGTGCCCAGGGTCATGCTGGCGATGATCGCCGAAAAGATCATGATGACCCAGCTCAGGTAATACAGGATCCGGTTCAGGCCGTTCTTCCGCTTGACCACAACTTCTTCCAGAAAATGATCCATGAAAGGCATAGGATTTTCCTCCAATTCGTAATTCTGAAAACAGAATTACGAATTGAGGAAAATCAATTCAGAATTCAGAATTCAGAATTCATAATTATATTTACTTTATACCATTCCCGAATCATAACAATCCGGTTAAGGTATTGATTCCAATAATGTTATTTGCCGTTCACAATCCATAATTATGAATTATGAATTGTGAATTATGAATTTCCTTACTTCTTCCGGGTGAGGGTGCTTTGGGCCAGGTCACGGAAGAAGGTTGTTTCGTACGGCAGGTTGTCCAGGGCTTTTTCGGCGAGGGCGACCTGCTCTTCCGCGTCTTTGGCGGTGCCTTCAATGCCTTTGAGCGCCACCCAGGTGAGCTTATCCAGCGCCGCGTCCATGCCGGTGTTCTTGCCCAGCAGGGCCGCGTCCCCGGTGACATCCAGCAGGTCGTCCGTCATCTGGAAAGCCAGGCCCAGGTGCAGGCCGTACTCAAAGCCGGCCTTGATCTGCTTTTCATCCGCCCCGGCCAGGGCCAGGCCGGCCTCCATGGGCGCCTCCAGCAGGTCCGCCGTCTTGTGGGCGTGAATATAGCTGACCAAAGATTCCTCCGGCTTCACGCCCTCGGAAAGGACGTCCTTTGTCTGACCGGCGATCATGCCGGTGACACCGGCGTGGCGCATGATGATCTCCAGCGCCCAGATGCCCCGCATATCCGCCATTTCCACCGCCGTGCGGGCCATCAGCTCCGCCGCGGCGTTCAGCAGCCCGTCCCCGGCCAGGATGGCCAGGTCCTCACCGAAGACCTTATGGTTCGTAGGCTTGCCCCGGCGCAGGTCATCGTTGTCCATGGCCGGCAGGTCATCATGGATGAGGCTGTAGGTGTGGATCATCTCCAGGGCGCAGGCAAAGGGCAGCGCCAGCTCCGCTTCGCCGCCGGCCATTTCGCAGGCCGCCAGCAGCATCACCGGCCGCAGGCGTTTGCCGCCCGCCAGCAGGCTGTAGCGCATGGCCTCCAGCAGCCGGTCCGGAATCTCCCCCAGGCTTTCCAGCACGGGGCCCAGGGAGCGCTCCACCATGGCGCGGTATTCCTCATACGTTCTCATGCCTGTTCTCCCGGAACAAAGTCCTGCTCCCCGCCGTCCTGAAGCACGGTCAGGCGGCGGTTCATGTCCTTCAGCTCCTCATCCAGCGCGGAGAGGGTTTTCATGCCCTCCTCGAACTGTTTCACCGAATCCTCCAGGGGGAGCTTTCCCTCCTCGATCCGGGTGATGATTTCCTGCACGTCCTGCAGTTTTGCCTCAAAGCTCTTCTTCTCTTCGCTCATACTGTTCCCTTTCCGGTCACGGCCACCCTGCCGTCCGCAAACTGCAGGGTCATTTCTTTCCGGGTTTTTGCTTCCTCTGCCCGGGTGAGGAGTTTCTCCTCCCCGTCATAGACCAGGGCGTAGCCCCGGTTCAGCACCGCCAGCGGGCTGACCGCCGTCAGCCTTTCCCGCAGCCGCGCCGCCAGGTGTTCCGCGTCCTTCATGCGGCCGGAAACCGCCTGTTTGAGCTCATTGCGCGAGTCCGCGACGGCCTTGGCCGAAGATTCCAGCCGGCTGCCGATGGCGCCGCAGAGCTGGAGCTTCAGCAATTCACGCCGGCTTTCCAGGAGGGCGATCCGCCGCTCCGGCGACAGGGCCGACAGCCGCTGACGCGCTGCGGAAAGCTTCAGTTCCGCCCGGCGGACCTGCTCCGAAGCCGCGCGGGAAAGCGCAAACCGGATCTGGTTCACCCGCCCCCGCAGCTCCTTGCGGTCCGGGAAAACGATCTCCGCCGCGTTGCTGGGCGTGGAAGCCCGTACATCCGCGGCCAGGTCGCAGAGGCTGGTATCAATCTCATGGCCCACGCCGGAGACCACCGGTTTTTCGCTGGCCGCCACCGCCCGGGCCACTTCCTCATCGTTAAAGCACCAGAGGTCCTCGGCCGAACCGCCGCCCCGGGCCACGATGATGACTTCCGCGTCCGTCCGGTTGGCCTGACGGATGCCCTCAGCAATCTCTTTGCCGGCGCCCGCGCCCTGGACGGTGACGGGCACCAGGACAATCGGGATTTCCGGGCTGCGCAGGGCGGAAACATTCAGGATATCATGCAGCGCCGCCCCGCTGCGGGAGGTGACCACCGCCACCTTGCGGGGCTTCATGGGCAGGAGCCGTTTGCGGGAAGGATCGAAGAGGCCTTCCGCCGCCAGCTTCCGCTTCAGCTCCTCCAGGCGGATATACATATCTCCCAGCCCGGCAGGCCGCAGGCCTGTTACGATGAGCTGAACCTTGCCCTGGGGCGCGTAGAAGTCAATATACCCTTCCGCCAGCACCTGGTCCCCGTCCTTCGGGCGGATCTGCGCCCGGAGGTTGGCATTCCGGAACATGGCGCAGGTAATGGAGGCCTGCGCGTCCTTGAGGCTGAAATACCAGTGACCCGAGGCAATCTGGTTCCTGAAGCTGCTGACCTCGCCGCGCACCAGCACGCTCCGCGTCCGCGGTTCCCGCCGGATGGCTTCCGAGATAATCAGATTCAGTTCCGATACGCTCAGGCCTGCTTCATTCGTCACTTGAGCATCCTTTCCGCGGCTTCCACGGTGTTCATGAGCAGCATGGTGATGGTCATCTTTCCGACGCCACCCGGCACCGGCGTAATCCAGCCGGCAACCTCCTTCACCGCGTCAAAGTCCACATCGCCCTTCACCTTGCCGTCCACCCGGTTGATGCCCACGTCGATGACGATGGCGCCGGGTTTGACCATATCCGCCGTGACAAAGCCGGCCTTGCCCACCGCAGCCACCAGGATATCCGCCCGGCGGGTATGCTCCGCCAGGTTCTGAGTGCGGCTGTGGCAGATGGTGACGGTGCAGTTCTCCTTCAGCAGGAGCATAGCCATGGGCTTGCCCACGATATTGCTGCGGCCGATGACCACGGCTTCCTTGCCGGAGAGGTTGACGCCGGTGGACTTGATCATATGCAGGGCGCCCCGGGGGGTGCAGGCCACGACGCCTTCCGTGCCGGTCAGCATATGGCCGGCGTTGATCAGGTGGAAGCCGTCCACGTCCTTTTCCGGCAGGATCTTTGCCAGGGCAGCATTCTCGTCCAGGTGCTTCGGCAGAGGCAGCTGCACCAGGATGCCGTGGATGGCGGGATCATTGTTCAGGGCGTCGATGGCGGATTCCAGCTCTTCCTGGGTGGTTTCCGCAGGCATATTGATGGTGCGGGAATACATGCCGACTTCCGTGCAGCCGTTGCCCTTGTTGCGGACATAAATTTCGCTGGCCGGATCGTTGCCGACCAGGATGACGGCCAGGCCGGGGGTTACTCCCTTCTCTTTAAGAGAAGAAACGCGTGATGCTATTTCAGCACGAAGCTCCTCAGACATTGTTTTTCCACTCAGAATATTAGCTGACATAGATAAATCCTCCGGATTTATTACTTAAAACTTAAGACTGAAAAATGAATAATGAATAATGAATAATGGCGGAAGAATGACTTCGTCATTCTTTGAAAAACGAATGCGTCCTTCGGACGTAGTAAGGGACAGTGTCATCGCTTTGCGATGACAAATGAACAATTAACAATGAATAATGAACAATTACTCCGCCTACGGCTTAGTAAGGGATTCCTCCACTCCACTACGTTCCGGTCGGAATGACACACTGGCCTGTGCACTACGGGGTTCCTATGGGGTTCCCGAACGTGGGCGGGCTGGGAGATTTCTCCACGCGGCCTGCGGCCTTGGTCGAAATGACATCTTTAGGCTTTGGTGTTCCGAATAGCTATCGGAAGATTTAAGCCATATCATTGCGGTTTTCACAAACTCATAATTATGAATTATGAATTGTGAATTTCAGGCGCTTTGCGCCGATGAGCGCAACGCCTACCGCGTTGTCGCCGGACATTTCCGGCTTGCCGAAGACGATCTCCGGGCAGCCGCGGGTTTTCAGGCGCCTTTCCTCCAGCAGCTGCCTGAGCAGCGCAGAAGCGGCAACTCCGCCGGTGACCAGAGCCTTTTTCAGGCCGGTCTTTTCCGCACCGGCCTTGAGCATCCTGGCCAGGGTGCGGGCGAGCAGATCGTAGATCTCCCGGGCGATATCCTCCCGGGACATGGTCCCGGCCTGAATCCACTGCTGCACCTTTGTTTCGGCGCCACTGAGGTGGCAGATGAGGTCTCCCTTATCCAGGCTGCAGCCCAGCAGGGCTTCGCTCTTTCCCCGCAGGGCCAGCTTTTCCAGCTCCTCCCCGGAGGGAAAGGGCAGCCCCATGGCCACGCCGGCCCGGTCCACCAGCTGGCCCGCGTGCAGGTCCGCGCTGCCGCCGATCTGGACCACCTTCTCGCTGTCCATGACCAGGAGATCCGTAGTCCCGCCCGATAAATGAACCGCCAGCAGGCGGTCCTCATTTTCCAGGGCGGTTCCGGCCAGCGCCGCGGCCAGGTGTCCCCGCTGATGCGTGGTTTCATAAAAGGGCACAGACAGCGCGGCCGCCAGCATGCTTCCCGCCGTAAAACCGACCTGGAAGACGGGCATATAGCTTTCCTCGCCATCCCGGGGCCTGGTACTGGCCGCCACGGCGGCAATGCGCCGACCGCCCAGAGAAGCACGCAGGGCTTCCTCGCTGTGCCTCAGCTGCCGGATATGCGCAAAAACGGCGTCGCTCTGGCGAAGTCCCCGCTCCCCGTTTGACACGGGCAGCAGCTCCCGGTGATTGACCAGGATTTCTCCATCCAGCGTGACCGCCGCCACCGAGGTTCTGTAATTGCTTGTATCGAAGCCGATGACCACCGGCGTTCCGCCTGTGCTCACGCCTGCGCCTCGTGCTCCCGCAGGATCGTGCCGAGAATGCCGTTCACGAACGCCTTATCCTCCGGATCGGAGAAGCGCTCCGTCAGCTCCAGCGCTTCGGCAATGGAAACATTGCCGGGCACATCCTCCGCATAGAGGATTTCCCAGACCGCCAGGCGCATGATCGTGAGATTCACCAGCGAAATGCGGTCAATGGACCAGCCCTTGGCGGTGTTCTTCTCAATCAGCTCATCGATCTCATCCCTGTGGGCCAGAACGCCCTCCAGCGCGGCGGTGATGTATTCCCGGTCCTCGCCGTCCGGTTCCTTCCGGCCGATATGATCGACGCCGGGAAGGCCATCCTCCCGCAGCTCGTCATAGACCATCTTCAGCGTATCCTCGCCGCCCTGACCACCGGAGATCTTTTCAAAGATCATCTGCATGGCGGCGACACGCGCAGTTATACGGGACATGTGTAATTACTCCTTATCGCTCTTCTTCTCGGTCTTTCTCACGGGCTTCTTTACCGGCTTCACTTCCTCGACGGCCTTCTCCGCCTCAGCAACCTTTTCCGCCACGACGGCCTGTTCCCGCTTGAGCTCGGTCTTCAGGTCGATGACCTTGACCTCCTTATCGGGGATCAGCTTATTGGCGGTGGTCTTCATGAACTCCCGCTTGTTCTCCACCGTGCCCAGGAAATATCCCAGCGCGAACAGCACGCACAGCAGCAGCGTCTTCCAGAAACCGATAATCATCATCAGCGCGCCGAGCGCCACCAGCACTCCGCCCAGCAAAAGCCCGAACGCGGGCGTACCCTTTTTCAGATTCATTTATCCTCGCTCCCTTCTTCTTTCTTCTCTTCTTCAGCGGCAGGCTCAGCAGCCTGCTCTTCTGCGGCCTCAGGCTTTTTCTCTTCCGCCTGTTCCGCTTCTTCCGCGGCCGGAGCGTCAAGCTCTTCCTTTTCCGGCGGCATGGGCATCACGCAGGGCTCCTCCTGGCTGGAGAACAGCCGCTGATGAATGGGCCGGTCGTCCTCTTCCTCGGGAGCTTCCTTCTTCAGCTGCTCCGCCGCGGCGGCCGCAGCGGCGGAAACCACAACCGCGGGTTCTTCTTCCGCTTCAGCGGGTTCGGGCTTCGGAATCTCCGCCGCGATGGCTTCCAACTCCTCGGGCGTGATCTCCTCCGTCTTTTCCTCTTCGGCTTCCGGGGCCTTCTCCTCCCGGACGATGCTTGAAGGCAGTGCCCGCGCGGTGGGCGCCTCTATGGCGTAGAGGGATTCCTTCGCCTCGGGACCGGAGGACTCAATCTGCACCCGGATATCCTTGACTTCCACACCGCTGCAGGCAGTGACATACTGCTTGATCTGCTGCTGCAGGGCGTCCACGGTCAGCGGAATGCTCACGCCGCCGGCCACGGTGCCGCGGATACGGATCAGCAGTCCGCCCTTCTGGTTCTCCAGCCGGACAGACTGAACACTCAGTTCCTTATGGGGATCCAGGCACTTCTGCACCATGCTCTCCATGGCCTTGAGGGAAATGGACAGCTCCCCGTTCTCCGTCTTCTGCATGACGAACTTGTCATGACGGCTGCGATGACGGAAGAGGATCAGCACGCAGTAAACACCCAGGATCAGCAGCAGCGCCAGGGCGACGATCAGCCAGATCCTGACGCTCTGATCGGCCAGGAGCCTGCCGGCCCAGGCCGCTACATTCTTACCGAAAAACAGCTGCGCGGCCAGCGCGGCACAGCCCGCCAGCACCAGCAGGCCCGCGACAGCCACCAGAATCCGGTCCAGTATACGGATCTTCATATGTCTTACCTCCTTTTGCCCTTACAGGGTTCCGGAAAAACCGGCCCTTTTCAGGGAAAAAAGACAGAGGATTCCTCCCCTGTCAGACAGTGTCAGACTTCCGCTTCGGGATTTTCACCGGCGGCTTTGTCCGCTTTTTCCGCCGCTTTGGCGTCAGCGGGTTTCTTTTCGGCCGTTTCAGCCTTGGCCTTGGGCTTGGAAGATTTGGGGGCGGGTTTCTTCACCGGTTCAGCGGGAACGACGGGTTCAGGCTCCGCAACCTTTTCTTCCTTCTTTTCGGGCAGGCGCACCGGATCGGGCTCCACAGCCTCACCGGCGGCGAGAGCGGCCTGCTGTGCGCCGGCCTGCAGGGCTTTCTTGTCCTGCTCAAAGCTGACGGACTGGACATGCACGTCCACGCGGACCACATGCAGACCGGTCATGGACTCAATAGCCTTGCGCACGTTCTCCTGCGCGTCGGCAGCGGCCCGCTGGATCGGAATGCCGTATTCCACGATGACGTAGAGATCCACGGCGACTTCTTCCGTGCCGACTTCGACCTTGACGCCCTTGGTGACATTGCGGTTCTTGCTCATGATGCTGCCGCTGACGGTGCACATGCCGGCAATGCCTTCCACCTCGTTGGCCGCGAGGCCCGCGATGATGGCCACCACTTCGTTATTGTAGGTAATGTTGGAAGAGGGCGTCAGATCCTCCATATTCGTGGGAAGGGTGCCGCCCGGCTTCTTTTCAGACTTCATTGCCATAAGATCATCCTCCTGTTCGGCGGAGTTTCAAATCCCTGATATTATACCAGAATCCCCGGATTATGACAACTGCCCGTCCTCGTCCCTGACGATGGCGATATGCAGTTCATCCAGCTGTTTCTGCTCCACGGTGCCGGGGGCGCCCATCATGATATCCTGGGCGTTCTTGGTCATCGGGAACGGGATCACCTCACGGATGGTTTCAGAACCGGCCAGCAGCATGACCATGCGGTCCACGCCGGGCGCGATGCCGGCATGCGGCGGGGCGCCGTAGCAGAAGGCGTTGTACATGGCCGGGAACTTGGACTTCACGTCCTCCTCGCCCAGGCCAACCAGCTCAAAGGCCTTGATCATGATCTCCGGATCATGGTTCCGGACCGCGCCGGAGGACAGCTCCACGCCGTTGACCACCAGGTCATACTGGAAGGCAGTGATGGACAGCGGATCCACCTCACCGCGGGAAGCCTGTTCCAGGATCTCCAGGCCGCCGTTGGGCATGGAGAAGGGATTGTGGCAGAACTCCAGCTCGCCGCTTTCCTCGCCGATTTCATACATCGGGAAGTCCACGATCCAGCAGAACTCATACCGTTCCTTATCCATATGGTTGGGGCACAGGGCGCCCAGCTGCTTGATGAGCACACCGGCGGTCTTCTGCGCCGCGCCCTTGCTGCCCGCGCTGAGGGCCACAAAGGTGTTGGGCTGCAGGTTCAGGGCCTTGATGACCTCATCCTTCTTCTCCTGCAGGAACTTGGCGATGCCGCCGACGATCTCGCCGTTTTCATCCAGGCGGAACCAGTAGCTCTTGCTGCCGCTGATCACTTCCACATCCGCGACCAGCTTGTCAATCTGCTTGCGGGTGGCGTTGAAATCGGTCACGGGAATCGCCTTGACGATATTGCCTTCAAAGGGACCGAAGCCGCAGCTGCCCAGCAGGGCGGTCACGTCCGTCACCGTCAGGTCAATGCGCAGGTCCGGCTTGTCGCTGCCGTAAACCTCCATGGCTTCCAGGTACGGAATACGGCGGAAGGGCGCGGAAGAAGCGACGTTATAGGTACCGTACTTCGCGAACACCGGAGGCAGCACGTCCTCGATGACGGCGAAGACATCCTCCTGGGTGGCGAAGGACATTTCCATATCCAGCTGATAGAACTCACCGGGGCTGCGGTCGCCGCGGGCGTCCTCATCCCGGAAGCAGGGGGCAATCTGGAAATACTTGTCAAAACCGCTGGTCATCAGCAGCTGCTTGAACTGCTGGGGCGCCTGCGGCAGGGCGTAGAACATGCCCGGATGCTTGCGGGCCGGCACCAGGTAGTCCCGGGCGCCTTCCGGAGAGGAGGCGGTCAGGATGGGCGTGGTGATCTCCAGGAAGCCGTGGGCCGTCATGGCCTGGCGCAGGGCTGAGACCACGTTGCAGCGCATGATGATATTCTTTTTCACTTCCGGATTGCGCAGGTCCAGATAGCGGTACTTGAGCCGGATGTTTTCATCCGCCTCGGTGCTGCGGCTGATCTGGAAAGGCAGGGCGTTGTAACGGCACTTGCCCAGGACATCCACACTGTCCGGCACGACCTCGATGTCGCCGGTTTCCAGCTTCGGGTTCTTGCTGGCGCGCTCCCGCACCGTACCGGTGACGGAAACCACGCTCTCCTTATTCAGGTTCAGGAAGATCTGCAGGATCTTCTCATCCTCCACGACCAGCTGCGTATAACCGTAAAAGTCCCGCAGCACCACAAAGGCCAGGTTGCCGCTGACCTCGCGGATGTTTTCAATCCAGCCGCTCAGCCTGACCTGTTTTCCGGCGTCGGACAGGCGGAGTTCGTTACAAGTGTGAGTCCTGTACTGCATAGTTCTATCCTCGCAATTCAACAATGAAAATTCATAATTCTGAATTATTTAATCATTTCCCGGATGGCTTCCGCGGCGTCCTTCACGCCGACGGTCTGCTCCGTGCCGTCGCTCATCCGCTTGAGCTTCACGGTGCCGCTGGCCGCCTCGTCATCCCCGATAACCGCGGTCACCGGCGCGCCGGTCTTGTTGGCATACTTGAACTGCGCCTTGAGGCTGCGGCCCACGTGGTCCATATCCGCCTTGACGCCGGCGGCGCGCAGCTGCTGCACCAGTTTGAAGGCCTGCTGCTGATTGCCGCCCATGAAGGTGACAAACACGTCATACCATTCCGGCTTCGGCAGCTCAATCCCCTCGCCGTCCAGCAGCATCAGCACGCGCTCCAAGCCCATGCCGAAGCCGACGGCGGGAATGCTCTGATCGCCGATCTGCTCCACCAGGTTATCGTACCGGCCGCCGCCGCAAACCGTCAGCTTGCCGTCCGGGGTCTCGGTCACGATTTCAAACACGGTCTTGGTATAGTAATCCAGACCGCGGACAATCCGGGGATTCACGCTGTAAGGAATGCCGGCGCCGTCCAGGCAGCGCTGCAGCTTTTCAAAGTGATCCCGGCACTCATCGCAGAGCAGGTCCAGCATGCTGGGCGCGTCCTTGGTCAACTCCTGGCACTTCTTTTCCTTGCAGTCCAGCACCCGCAGCGGGTTGCGGTCAAAGCGCTCCCGGCAGGTTTCGCACATATCGTTGATGCGTTCCCCCAGGAAGTCCTTCAGGCGCTGATGATAAACCGGACGGCAGTTGGGGCAGCCGATGGAGTTGATCTCCACGCTCAGGTTTCCCACGCCCAGCTCCTGCAGCAGGTGATAGGCGGTGAGGATCAGCTCCGCGTCCACGGTGGCTTCCTTCGCGCCAAAGCACTCCATACCGAACTGGTGGTGCTCCCGCAGGCGGCCGGACTGGGGATTCTCATAACGGAAAATCGGAGAATTCAGATAGTACAGCTTGCAGGGCAGCGGCTCCGCGTACAGGTTGTGCTCCACGAAGCAGCGCACGGCGCCGGCCGTACCTTCCGGCTTCAGGGTCACAGAGCGCTTGCCCTTGTCCTCAAAGGTGTACATCTCCTTCTGCACCACATCGGTCGTGTCGCCGATTCCGCGCAGGAAAAGCTCCGTATGCTCAAAAACAGGGGTGCGCGCTTCCCGGTAGCCCGCCAGCGCGGCGGCCTTGCGCATCCTGTCCTCAATATATTGCCAGCGATAGCTGTCGGCGGGCAGTACGTCCCGCGTCCCCTTGGGTGCCTGAGTTAACATGGTGACTTTCCCCCTTTAATACATACAGAGTGAATTATAACACATTCCCTGTAAAGGGGAAAGTAGAATATTCAGGGGGAAAGTCAAATGAATTATCGGCCTGACGGCCGATATGAATTATTCGGGCAAAGCCCGAATATGAATTATTTGCTTTCAGCAAATATGAATTATCCGGACTGACGTCCGGATATGTAAGTTACTGTTCTGTTGTAAAAAGTAAATATCACATTCGGCGCAGCCGGATATTTCATTGACTGACGCCTTAATGATTAAGGCGTCAGTCTGGTGGGGCCGCGGAAGAGGAACATGGCGTCCTTGATGGTCAGACCCAGCAGCAGCATGGTGAGCCGGTCCACGCCCAGGCCGAAACCGCCGTGGGGCGGGCAGCCGTAAGCAAAGAACTCCAGGTAGAACTCCACGTCCTTGTCCAGGCCCTTTTCCTGGGCCTGCTTCTTCAGGACTTCATAGCGGTGTTCCCGCTGGGCGCCGGTGGTGATCTCAACGCCCCGCCAGATCAGGTCGTAGCCCTGGGGCACGCCGTTCTCATCCCGCATATGATAGAAGGCCCGCTTCTCCGCGGAGTAATCCGTGATAAAGAGGAACTCATGGTTGTAATGCTTTTTCACCCACTCGTAGCTGAGCTTTTCCGCCTCGGTGGTCAGGTCGCCCTTTTCGGACTCCGGCACCGTATAGCCGAATTCCTTTTCCAGGGCGTCATACAGATCCCGCAGCTTAATGACCGGAAAGGGCGTTTCCGGCACAATCACCTGAGTGCCGAAGAGCTCCTCAATCTGATCGCCGTAAGCTTCCTTCACTTCAGCCAGGGCGGCCCTCAGCAGCTCCTCCTCCAGCTTCATGACATCCCGGAAGGAGGTAATATAGCTGAACTCCAGGTCAAAGCCGGTGAACTCGGTCGTATGCTTGCTGGTAAAGGATTTCTCCGCCCGGAACACCGGGCCGGTTTCAAAAATCCGCTCAAAGCCGGCGGCCATGGCCATCTGCTTATAGAACTGGGGGCTCTGGGCCAGGTAGGCCTTCCGGTCGAAGTACTTGACCTCAAACACGTCCGCGCCGCTTTCGCTGGCCGCGCCGATCAGCTTGGGGGTATGGATCTCCATAAAGTTCTTCTTCAGCAGGTACTGCCGCATGGCGTTGACCAGCACCGTCTGCACCCGGAACATCAGCTGATTCTCATCCGTGCGCAGGTCGATCCAGCGGTAGTCAATGCGCTGGTCTATGCTGGAGCGCTCCACGGCCTGCTTTTTCTTGGTGGCCGGGATTTCCTTCCGGACGATGGGCAGGGCGGCCGCAACGCTTTCCACAATAATGTCATCCGGCAGGATCTCGATGCCGCCCATTTTGACATATTCATTCTGTACCGCTTTGCCGGTTACGGTAATCACAGAGTCGGGCGTGATGGTATCCACCACTTCCGCAAGCCGGGGATTGGGTTCCTTCTCCAGGGTGATCTGGACCTTCCCGGTAATATCCTTTAATACAATAAACGCCATGGCCTTGCTGTTGCGGATATTCTCAACAAAGCCCTGGACCTTCACCTGTTCATCCAGATGTTTGCTGACATCCTGAGCGTAAACCCGTTCCATCTTTTTTCCCCCTGTGCTGGTTAATCTGTTTGAAATAATATGCTCCCGGAGCCTGCATGTCAATCCAAACAATAAAATGAAATATCCGGCTGCTGCCGGATATTTCATACCAATAATGTTTTCGCTTTACCAGGTGTGTTTCATGGCTTCCGCCACGCAGTTCTGATGCATTTCATCCACTTTCTTGGTGCCGTGCGTCTTGCTGCCGTAGAAGTGAATGCAGAAGTGTCCGTCGAAATTGTTGTCCTTGATCGTCTGGGTGCCGTGGGGCATTCCGTTCATGGAAGCCGCGTACACGTGACCGTCGTACTTGACCAGCACGGCCCGGCGCTTCCAGCTCCAGTGGCCGTAGATGACCTTCATGGTGGAGGTATCGTCCTTGCTGTTGGGCTCGGCATCGATATGGTTCGCGCCGCTCCACCGCTTGACGGTGAAGACCTTCCCCGTTTTGATGTCCTTGACTTTAAATACCGCGCCTTTCGGGATTTTGCTGCTTCCGCCGTTAAACCAGTTGAGTCTTTCTGTTTTCAGTGTGCCGTCGCTGCCGGAGGCGTCCGTACTGTTCGCCTTCTTCGCGTCGGAGGAATTCAGTTTCGCCAGGGTTTTCTTGCCGCACTTGCCGTCATCATCCAGGCCGTTACGCTTCTGGAAGCTCTTGACGGCTTTCTTTGTGCCGTTTCCGTAATCACCATCTACACTGCCGGAGTAATACCCCAGCTTTTTCAGTTTCTTTTGTACCTTTTTGACGGCGTCGCCTGTATCGCCAGGACCGCAGGTACCGTCGGAACTCTTGTTTTCTGTCTTGTTGTCTGACTTTTTGCTGTCCGTTTTACTGTCTGATTTCTTGTTATCGGACTTGTTTGAGGATTTGGAATCCGAGCTGTCGGATACCGTGACATATTTTTTACTGACGTAGCCAGTATCTCCTCCGACGGTGACTTTGTACCAGCTTCCCGAGGTGTCGTTGATGGTGATTTTATCCCCTTCATGCAGCACCCGGACCACCTTGCTGTCGGCGTCCGCTTTCTTGCGCATGTTCAGGGCGGAAGCTGTTACTTTCCCGGTCTTGGCGAGGGCAGTACAGAATGGGAGCATACACAGAAGGACCGCAATGATCATTACGATCTTCCATTTTTTCATCCTGCTCACCCACCTTCCTAGGATAATTCAGTGTTATTTTATTACGAATGTATTAAGATGTCAACATTGTTCCGTAAAACTTATTCACACATTTGACTCTATAAGTACTATATTTGGGGGCTTTGAGGGGCGTTCTATACAATTTTCCAAAAAAAATATGGTCACAATTCTGCCAATTATTACAAATTGGTGAAAGTCCTTGCCGTTCCTGTGCTTCCGGGACCCTTATCTATATTCATAGAAAGAAGAGAATGAAAGGCTTGACTTTCCCTTCCGTCTGTGTTATTCTATGTCCCGGTTTCGAAGAGACCAGTGCCGTAGACAGCCGGTATCGCAAGATTTAAAGGGGTTTCCCGCCTGCCGAGGTGTAAGTGGATTTCGTTATTATTCCCTTGCGCCTGCACGCAAGGGTTTCTTTAATTTCAAGCCGGAAATGAGGTGCGCAAGAAGATGAGCGCAAATCTGGAAGCAAAAAAGGTTGTCGTTTCCGAGATCGTTGAGAAGCTGAAGAATGCCGAGTGCATGATGGTCGTTTCCTACAGCGGTCTGACCGTTGAACAGGTGACCGAGCTTCGTAAACAGTGCCGCGAGAACGATGTTCACTACTGTGTTCTGAAGAACCGTCTGGTGAACCGTGCCCTGGAGGAACTGAAGATCGAAGGTCTGGAGAACCTGCTGGAAGGCCCCAACGCCTTCGTGTTCAGCGAAAAGGACGTTACCGCCGGTCCCAAGATCATTTCTCAGTTTATTGAGAAGAACAAGCTGACCTCCCTGGAAATCAAGGGCGGCCTGCTGGGCACCGAAGTGATGGACGTGAAGACCATCAAGGATCTGGCCGCGACCCCCAGCCGCGAAGAGCTGCTGGCCACCATGGTGGGCTGCCTGGTCTCCCCCGTATCTGCTCTGGTTTCCGTTCTCGACCAGATCGCCGAGAAGAAGGAATCCGCCGCCTGATGACAACCGCGGCTTAAGAAAGGCCGCATGAACGAAAAATAATGGAGGAAATTCAAATGACTAATCAGGAAATTCTCGAAGCCATTGAGTCTATGACTCTGCTTCAGGTTAAAGAACTCGTTGACGAAATGAAAGAAAAGTTCGGCGTGACCGGCGCGATCGCCGTTGCCGGTGGTGCTGCTGCCGGTGCTGCCGCTGCCGCTGCTGAAGAAGAAAAGACCGAATTCGACGTCGTGCTGAAGGATGCCGGCGCTGAGAAGATCAAGGTCATCAAGGTTGTCCGTGAAGTCGTTTCCGGCCTGGGCCTGAAGGAAGCCAAGGACATCGTTGAGTCCGCTCCCAAGACCATCAAGGAAGGCGTCTCCAAGGAAGAAGCCGAAAAGATCGCCGAGCAGTTCAAGGCTGTTGGCGCCACCATCGAAATCAAGTAATTTCATATGGTGTCACCAGGGCGGACGCAATTGCGTCCGCCTTGTTTTATGCCTGTTTTTCGGGTATAATGGTTTAGTACGTTAACGCGGCATGTGAACGATATTCCGCGCAGCGTTCCGGATCAGCCCCAACAGGCTGTTCCCATCATGAATTGATCTGACTGATGATTGTGAAAGATGAATTGTTTTAAACGCTTTACCATAGTCCTGGTGCTTCTGATTCTTCCCTTCTCCTTCTCCCTGGCTGAGGACAACCGAATTGCGCCTGTCTGGCCTGTGCCGGACTACGCGGAGCATCTGATCCAGGTTGCCTCGGAAGAGGTGGGATATACGGAGGATCACGGCCGGACAAAGTACGGTGCCTGGGCAGGCGATCCCGCCGCCCAATGGTGCGCGGAATTCCTATGCTGGTGTGTGGACCAGGTGGACCAGCGGTGGGGCACCGCCCTGCTCCGGAACGTCTACCCCTTCTACACCTCCTCCAATACCGGACGGAACTTCTTTGTCCGTGCCGGCCGCTATGTGGTGCGCAAAGGCCGGGTGGACGGCTGGGGATACCAGTGGCTGAAGGGAAAGGATACCTTCATCCAGTCCGGCGACTATGTGCCCCAGCCGGGAGACTGGGTCTTCTTCAACTGGGGCGGCGGCACGGATACGGAGCACGTGGCCCTGGTGGAATACTGTACGGAAGACCGGGGCGGAAACATCACGGTGCACGTCATTGAGGGCAACAATCCCTCCACCGTGGCCCGCAACACCTACGAACTGAACAGCTCCTCCATTCTCGGCTACGGCACCGTCCGGGAGGTGGCGGACACCACCATGGTCTTCGGCAACCAGGGGGAAAAGGTCCGCCAGCTGCAGGAGCGGCTTGCCTATCTGGGGTTCCTCCGGTCCGACCTGGTGACCGGCAAGTTTACCGATTCCACCACCGAGGCCATCCGCGCCTACCAGGAAGCCCGGGGGCTGCGGATCATCGGCGTGGCCAACCGGGAAACCCAGCAGCTGCTGGAAAAGGAATATAACGAGGCCTACCAGAGCGACCCCGCTATCTGGTCTGTTGTGGACGAGGACTGAGCCCCGTCCTTCAGGATAAACATTTTGACTGACAGCTTTATTTTCAAGATCTCCGCTGAAAGGATGCTTCTTAACGATGAAACGGCGTTTTCTTTGCCTGCTCTGCGCCCTGCTTCTGATGATTCCCTCCCTGGTTCCCGCGGAAGGTTCCGTCCCGGACGGCAGCCGCAGCTTCGATTTTGATTTCACCTTTACCCTGAACGCGCAGGCTTTTCCGAAGCTGCTCCGGTCCCGGATGGCCGGATACGCGGCGCTGATCAACCGGCTGGGGCTGAAGGGCAACATTGCCTGGACCCCGGCGACGGAATCCATGGAGCTGAACGCCGTGCTTTATTTCACGGACAATCCCTCCAAGGCTTACCCTTTCAGCGTTTACGGCGCGCAGCCCCGGGTCTTCATCACCTCTCCGCTGCTGCAGAACGAGGTGATCCTACTGAACATGGCGGCGCTGCTGGAATTTGCCGTGAAAACAAAGAAGACCCTGGGCATTCCGCTGCCCTACCTGGCCTATCTCTATCCCCTGACCACCGAGTACGCCATGGCAGGCCCGGCCGCGATCTGGAAAGAGGTCATCGGTTCCTATCCCGAAGGCGGACAGGTGACCGAGGAGCAGCTACGCACCCTGACCCAGCGCTGGTCCGAGGAATTCATGAACAATCCGGACCTGCAGCGGTGGATTTCCGCGCTGGCGGACGGCTCCGACAACGCGGAAGCCGCCGTGGAATATGAATTTACGCACGTGCCGGACTATATTGAAAAGGCTACCGGTTTCCGTCCCATTACGGTTACGGCCGGCAACGGATCCGAGGTCTGGACCGGCTCCAACGGCGAAACCCTTTATTCCCGCCAGGAATCCGAGGGCACCGTTTCCATGTCCGTCACCCTGCCCGCCTCCCAGAACGGGTATGTTCCCTTCCTCGTCTACAGCAGCGCCAACGACGGCGTAACCTCTTCCTTCAAGCTGGAAACCTCCCTGAACCGGGATCCCTACGCGGTGGTGGTGGAGCCGGTGCCCGCAGAGGACAGCTATGCCGGAGAAGAAGAAGGCTATTACGACGAGTATGCGGACGAGGACGAAGGATACTACTACGACGAGGATGAGTATTTCGACGAGGAATCCGGCGAGTACAGCGGATACAACTACTATGACGAGTACGGCGAATCCGGCGCCCTGCAGGAGGAAGCCCTTCCCGCCAGCCTGCTGCACCTGATCGTCGAGGCGGAAGGCCTTCCCGTCTCCCTGCCTGCCGATTCCAACTTCAACATCCTGTTTAACCTGCTGGAGAAGATCTTCCCGAATTACGGCGCCGTGATCCACGGCGAAACAAAAAAAGACGGATCGCTGCTCCTGACCGTCCGGAAACCGGACAATAACGGAAAGCAATCCGAAGAGATCTTCCGCTGCACCGGAACGCTGGTCCCGGCGGAAGCGAGGGAAATACCGAATTATATGCAGAAGGAGCTGGACGGGATTTACAACGTCTTCTCCTTCAATGAGCAGAAGCTGGCCGATTTCCGGAACAAGGTGCTTCCGCCGCTGGTGCGCAGCATCTTCAGCTTTGTGGAAGCCGCGCCCACTTCTGCCTGCCAGAGCCTGCTGGACGATCTGACCGACAGCGGCATCCTGGACATGGTGATGAAGTACTGAGCTTATTCTTCGTATTCCGTATCAAATACAAAGGCAGCGGGGCCTTCCTGGAACACATGATTGGTTTCGGGATCCCACTCCACGGTAAGCGGTCCTCCGTTCAGTTCGAGGATCGCTTTTCTTTCGCACAGACCGTTCAGCACAGTCGCCACCAGGGTGGCGCAGGCGCCGGTACCGCAGGCCAGGGTTTCCCCGCTGCCCCGCTCCCACACCCGCATCCGCAGATGGGTCCGGTCCCTCACGGTCACAAATTCCACATTGGTTTTCCGGGGGAACAGCGGATTGACCTCAATGGAGGCTCCGACGCCGTGGACGTCAAAACTGTCCGCGTCGTCCACATAGATCACCGCGTGGGGATTGCCCATGCTGACGCAGGTCATATTATACTGTCTGCCCAGGGCTGCCACAGGAGCGCCGAGGACGGGATTGCCATCCACCTTCACCGGGATTTTCGCACCTTCCAGCTCCGGTTCGCCCATATCCACCCGGACGGTTTCGGTGACGCCGTCCTTAACGGTCAGCTTCAGGATCTTGATTCCCGCGCCGGTCATCAGGCGAATCTCCGTTTTATCGGTCAGTCCCCGGTCATGGACATACTTGGCGATGCACCGGGTAGCGTTGCCGCACATCTCCGATTCGCTGCCGTCCGCGTTGAACATCCGCATCCGGAAATCCGCTTCCTCGCAGGGCATGATCAGCACCAGGCCGTCCGATCCAACGCCGAAATGGCGGTCGCTGATCCTCCGGGCCAGCGATACCGGATCCTTGACGGTCTCTTCAAAGCAGTTCACATAGATATAGTCGTTTCCCAGGCCCTGCATCTTGGTAATCTTCATCTGATTTCTCCCGCCGCGGCAATAACGTTGCCGATTCCCTCCGGCAGCCGCTCCGCTTCCTCTTCCGTTGTTTTCTGCCTGCGGATAAACTTGTTCAGTTCCTGCAGGCGTTTGATCCGGCCTTCCACCCGTTTGCCGGTGAGGGCCTTGCTGCGGTACCGGTCAAAAATGGCCCGCACTCCCATGGTTACGGGAATCGCCGCCCAGAAGCCGGTCAGGCCGGAAACGGCTGCGCCCACGCCCATGGCAGCGCCGGTTTTCACCATCCGGTAAGCGCCGTCCTTCAGGCCGGTGACGCCCGGTTTCCGTCCCAGCAGCACCTTGGAACCCTCGCTGACCGAGATCACCACAAAGGGCAGCAGCCCGCTGACGCTCTCCGTCAGTTCCGTCAGTACCCCGGTCTCCTCCAGGAGCCCGGTATCCACCGCAATTTCATCCGCATAGGTCAGTCCTGTCGCGATCGTATCCACAACCGTGTCATGTTGCCGTTTGCGGTATTCCTTAACCAGTTCTTCGTAAGTCTTCATAAACGAACAACTCCTTTCAGTCGTTGTTCTCCAATTCAGAATTCAGAATGCAGAATGATAGAGTGTTTCCTTTTCCGCTTAGTATCCTGACAGGCTGTCCTTTCAGTCTGTCGCTGCCCCAAGTCCTCCACTTTGTCATCCCGACCAAGGCCGCTGTTCGGAACAACAGCCTTCGGTTGTTGTTCCTCCAATTCAGAATTAAGAATGCAGAATGCAGAATGATAGAGTGTTTCCCTGCTGTTAAGCATTCTTGCAGACTGTCATTCCGACCAAGGCCATGGGCCGCGTGGAGGAATCCCTTGCTATATCGGCTACGATTCCAATTGGCAGAATCGTTCACAACATTATTAGTGCCCATCAGAAAAACTTATTGATCACCGTTACCAGGATCCACGCAGCAGCTGCGATGCTCACGATCAGCGTAATGCCTTTGATGATCCCGCCGGACTTCTTCTTATCCTTCGCGTTTGTCTTTGCCTGCTTTTCCAGCGTGGAAACGCGGTTCCGCAGCTCGGTCACGTCCCGGTCGTGGTTCTTCCTCTCCTCCTCCAGGGAGGTCTCCAGCAGGTTAATGGTGCTCTCCAGCTTCTGGATCCGCTTATCCTCCTGGGTCATCAGGCCGTCCACTTCACGGCGCAGCTTTGTCTGGTCCTCGCACAGACCTTCCGCCACCAGGGTCATCTCGGCCGTAAACTGCTCTATCAGCTGGTTCGTATTCTCGCCCTTCACCATTTTCAGGGCACCATCCCACAGGGTGGGCTTCTTCGTCTTCTCAGCAGTGAGGGTCTTTTCTTCTTCCATGTCAAACGCCTCCCTTCCTCCGGATTGTATCATATCCGAAGTGCGTTCCTCAACATTCTTCCCCGGATTATCAGATAGTGAACACAAAGCGTTCACCGCGGATCAGCTGAATATTGGTATGCAGGGGCCGTCCCCGCTGGTCATAAATCACCTCATGCAGGCAGATCAGGGGGGTGCCTTCCTCCGTTTCCAGCAGTTCCGCCTCATCCCTGTCCGCAAAGCGCAGGGACACATCGTGCAGGGCCAGTTTCGGTTCCACGCCGTATTCCCGCAGAATGTTGTACAGGCTGCCGCTCAGGTCCTGATCCTGCAGCCAGGCATAAGCCATGGAGAAATGGTTCCTTTCCAGCACCACCGGTACGCCGTCCGCCCGGCAGACCCGGAGGATTTCCAGTACCCGGCTGCCCCGGCTGATATTCAGCCCTTCCGCGGCTTCCGCCCCGGCCTCCGTTTCCCGGACGTGAATCACATCAATGGAGGGTTTCACCCGGTTCAGCTTGCAGGAATCATGGAAGCTGTGCAGGTTCTTCAGCGGCAGGCCGCCCCGGGGCGTGGCCACAAAGGTTCCCTTGCCCTGTTTCCGCTCCAGCAGGCCTTCCGACGTCAGTTCGGACAGTGCCCGGCGGACGGTTACGCGGCTGACCTGATACAGTTTCTCCAGCTCATGCTCCGGCGGAATCCGGCTTCCTGTAGGATAAACTCCCCGCTCGATATCCCCGCGGATCCGCTGCATCAGCTGATGGTACAGCGGGCTGAAGCTTTCCGCCTGTAACTGTTTCATGTGTTTCCCCTCTTATTGTTGCGACATTATATTGTATTGATACATTTCAATACAAATCTATTTTACCACGCTCCCTGCCGAAAATCAAACAGACCGGCTTTCCGGCGTCAAAAAACGGCCGGATATTCATCCGGCCGCGGCATTTCATTTTCCCTCAGAACTCTTTCCGTTTGATCCAGCGTACTGCCAGCAGATAACCAATGACGAACAGCAGGATCACCAGTCCCGCCACGATCAGCATAACGGTCTGCGGGCCAAGCCGGGTGAGGAATCCCACTGCCTCTTCCTTCGCTCCGGGCAGCAGCTTGGTAATCATCAGAACGCCCAGGGCAACCACCGCGAACAAAGCAAATATCACGATTCTTCCCTGGTCCCCGCCGAAGCGGATCCGCACAGGCACCATCACAGAGATAATCGCCGCACCCGCAAGGGCGGAAAAGATGAACAGCGATCCCATGTCCGTTCCGGCCGGCGCCTGTTCAAACAGCATACGGGCCGCCAGGCACACTCCTGCCAGCACAAGGGACGCCGCCATCAGGATGAATCCCAGGACAAACTTCTCCTGCGCGTAGGTTTTCCGGTCAAAGGGCAGCGCAAACAGGTGCGTATTGCTGTGGTCCAGTTCATCATAACTGATGGTACTGATCATCAGAATCGACGCCATCATCATCAGGAAAGGGAGCCCGAAGCCGTCATTATGCATCACCGTAAACCACACCGCCAGGAGCAGATAAACCGGCAGAATCTTCTTCTGGCTTTTCAGCAGGCAGAGGTCCTTAATCAGCAAACCTTTCATTATTGTTCTCCTTTGAGCATCATCATAATATATTCATCCATGGTGATCCGTTCCACCACCATGCCCGGGCAGTTTTCGGAATAATAGCGTTTCTGGTCAGTCAGCAGGCTCCATCCGAAGCCTTCCTTTTTCCTGCGCAGGATATAGCTCTTATCCAGTGTTTCATAATCCTGATCGCTGACCTTCAGCACCGCGTAATCGCTCAGCAGCCGGTCGGTTTCCTCATGGCAGACAATCCGTCCGTTGTCAATCATGTAAAAGTCATCGCAAAGCTGCTCCAGGTCTCCGGATATATGGGAGCTGATCAGGATTGACCGGCTGTCATCCTCCGCAATATATTCCCGCAGCAGATCCAGGATCTGGTCCCTGGCCAGCACATCCAGGCCGGCTGTCGGCTCATCCAGGATCAGAAGCTCCGCCTGATGGCAGAGGGCGCTGAGCACCCGGAGTTTTGCCTTCATACCGGTGGAAAAATCCTTAATTCTCTTGTCCTCCGGCAGGGAGAGTTCCCGGGCCTTTTTCCGGAAAAGATCCCGGTCAAAAGCCGGATAGAAGGCCGCCAGAACCGCGGAGACGTCCTTTACCGTCAATTCCCCGCTGAATCCGGATTCCGCCAGCGCAAAGCCGATCCGCCGCTTATCTTCCACGGTCGGCACTTTCCGCTTGCTGCCGAAGAGTTCTATTTCCCCGCCGTCATGGGAGATCAGTCCCAGGATCGCCTTGAAGGTGGTGCTTTTGCCGGCGCCGTTTGCGCCGATGAAGCCGGTGACGGTTCCGGGCCGTACTTCCAGAGAACAGTCCAGGGTAAAATCCCGGTAAATCTTTGTCAGGTTGGTCAGTTTCAGCATACTTTATTTATTCCTCCGTGATAATCTCCAGCATATTGGCGAGTTCCTCCCGGCTGACGCCGTACCGCTTCGCCTTCTGCGCCACCGCTTCCAGGTCTTTTTCCAGTTCCCGCCGCTGTTCTTCCTGGATCATGGACCGGTTCGGCGCGCAGACATAGGTGCCCTTTCCGTGGATGGTAGCCGTCAGGCCTTCCTCCTCCAGGGCATCATAAGCCTTTTTCACCGTCAGCGCGCTGATCTTCAGTTCCCCGGACAGCGTGCGGACCGATGGCAGAGGATCATTCTCCGCCAGTTCCCCGGACAGGATCATCTGCTTGATCGAGGCAATGATCTGCTCATAAATGGGGATCATGGAATAGGTATCAATAATAATCTTCATGGATCCGGACCTTTCCTGTGTTGATTCAACGCAAACAGTATATAACAGTGTAGAACTGTTGTCAACTGTTATATGCTGTTTATTTGTATTTTTTACAAACAGACTTTTCCTGCTAAAGGAATAAGACAGGAAGAAGCCTTCCTGTCTTTCCCGGTTCCGTTCCCCGACGGTCAGAAACCGGCGCCCAGATTCTCAAAGGTATCGATGATTACCGTGCATTCGGGAGAAACCCGCTGCATGATCATGCGCATCATGTTTTCCGGCACCGCCACGCAGCCGCCGGTATAGGGCTTGGCCGGACCCAGGCAATGCAGGAAAATGGCGGAGCCGCGCCCGGGAGTGCCCTGATCGTTGAAGCTGATATTGAGACAGTACTGATACTGATATTCGTAATCAATAATGTGCTCACTGTCTTCCATGGCCAGATCCGGCACATCCCGGAGATCGACCATCTGGTTGTACTGCCGTTCCGGATCGCCGGACCAGTAGGTATTGTCATCCGCCTGAATATAGGGCAGCGCGCATCCGGGATCAGGCGCGATCCCGAAGGCTTTGTTGAAGGAATATACTCCAACGGGCGTCTGGCCGCAGCCTTCCGCGTGATCGGCGTCCAGGCACAGTCCGTTCCGGCCCACAAAGCCCGGCGTGGACAGGATCTGTTTCCAGACGCCGTTTTCATCCCGCTCGTGCATGGTAATATACGCCGTGGTCTGATCCATGCCCATCCCGGCCACAATGAACAGCTGTTCCGCGTCCTGCGCGGCGGGCAGCTCCGTCACCCAGGACGGCGATACCGTTTCATGCTGGATATTCGCATGCAGGCCTTCAACCCGGTCCGACAGCGTGCCGGCCGCGGCGTTTTCCAGGGACCGGCGGCTCACAGGGAAAGTGAAATATGTATTGGGATACGGCTCATCCCTGAGCGTGAAATGCCACCATTCCTCCTCCAGGGGCTTGAAACCATGGGCCAGCATGGCATCCCGCAGGATCATCCGGTTCCGGTACTGTTCGTCGGTGATTCCGGTATAGTCCGGGTGGCTCAGTTCCCCGAAGTAATCGAAGGTACCTCCCATATCCGCTTCTTTTTCGGTTTTCATATCAAAAAGGGTCAGATCCACCGTGCTGCCCCGGCTGTGGCCGGAATGCTCCGCAATGTACCCCAGTGGGAACAGCGTATCCTTTTCAAGCTCCGGATAAAAGTAAGGCTTCATCCGGGTGTCCTCATAATCCAATGCCCAGCGCATAAAATGGGTCACGGCCTTCTGGGGCCGGTAAGCGTCGTAAATCTTCAGCCGGTAGCCCTTTCCGATCAGGTCGTCGCTGACTTCCTTCAGCGCCGCTGCCGCTTCCTTCGTCAGAAGCGCGACGGGTTCTTCATAGCCGTCGACGCGGTCGCCGATAAAGTTATAGGTGGAATAATACCGGATTTCCAGGATTGCGTCCGACACTGCTTCACTTAAAAGCACAAAATCAGAGGCGTCATCCGAAAAAACCATATCATCCTGCTCCGCCACGGCCGCATTGAGGCCGGTCAGCATCAGCAGCGCCAGAAAAAGCGCCATCCACTTTTTCACCGTTCATCCCTCCGTTTCTTCTTTTCGTCCGTTTTACTGATTATCAGGATACCATTCGGCAATCACGCTGGTCGGAATCTCAAAATGCTGGTAATCCTTCCGGTCTTCCCAGTCTCCGCCCCATTCAAAGCCGTGTTCGGTGAAGAGACGGTAGCACAGGTCCTCATGATCGATCCTGCAGGGAAAATCCGCTTCCCGGTCCAGGTAAGGTTCACCCGTAACCGGTTCCACAATGCGGACGCCGTCCACGATTTTCGTATAGGGATTGTAAAGGGTATTGATGTCCACAGCCAGGCCAAGACCGTGCTTGGAAACCCGGGTCGTATGGGAAATGAACCGGAAATTGAAGGACGAGGAATTATTGTCTTCCATGGAAAGCTCGTCATCCGCGTCGTACTCATCCACCAGCCGGATTTTTTCAATCGGGTATTCCGCTTCATACAGTTCCCGGAGAATCTCCAGCACATCCTCCGCAATATGCCGATTGACGATCATTTCCCCTTCCCGGGTTTCCCCGTTCAGGTCCACATGCAGCACATGCAGGTACCGCAAGTCCTCCCGGGGAAGCGTGCAGTCCTCCTTAAAGGATTTTCCTTCAATACGCGCAAAGATTTCATCAGATATGGGAGCGATATAAAACGCGTCTTCCGGCTGCGCAGCTTCCTCCGGCTCCATTCCGCTCATGGAAGCGAATATTTCCGCAAACATCCTGATTGTTTCCTCCTGTTCCGGCATGGCTTCCACAAGCGCCTGGACAGCCTCTTCCGGGTTTTCGGCCTCCAGCGCCCCGGCGATCTTCTCCATCAGCGCCGTATATTCACCCCAGGCGTCGTTTTCCGCGTCGTACGTTCCGTCCGCGTGATAGCGCAGATCCGCGGCATAGCGGGATAAACCGGCCACGCTGACGCTTTTCACCGTCAGATCACCGATATAGCCGTTTTCATCGTGCTCCCTGTATTCCGTATAGGTTTCGTTCAGCAGCAGGTTGTAATCATACATTCCGAAGCTTACGGTATAGACAGCCGTATCATCCGCGCCCATTTCGGAAGAACTGTGTTCATAGCCCGCGGCTTCCACTTCCAGCAGCGTCTTTCCCACCAGCTCCTCCAGTTCCTCCCGGGACTTCGGCTGGGCGGTAATTTCCTCTTCACGGGTAACAGGCAGCGTTCTTATATAAGCATTATATGCCTCAAACGCAGCTTCCACCGCATCCGCTTCCACAGATTCCAGTGTGCCTTCTCCCAGTTCCCTGGCTTTATCATCCAGATCCGCCGTCAGACGATGAGGAGCTCCTTTCAGCGTAACAACTACATTGAAGTGCTGATCGTCACCGCCGGCGATGCCTGTGTAGCTTTCCGACGCCATTGCGTCGCCTATAGTCGCAAAGGAGAATCCGGCAGTTTCCTGAGCCAGGGCAGCACCCGCCAGCATGACCAGAACCAGTACGGCCAGTAAGATCTTCTTCATCGTTAACATCCTTTCTTCTGTTCCCGTAATCACCGTTCAGGTTTTACCGGGATCACAGATTCATACGCAGCAACCGGTCCACCCGGCTGTTGTGTTTTTCTGTTTCTATGAGAAATACAGGATACAAAACAGATCAATCTCGGCAATTATTTATTTTTCCATCATTTGACAGTACCATCATAGCTTAAATCATTTCCACGGTCAATCAGCTTTCCTTCTGTGAGGCGCATTCGCTGTACAAAAAAGACAGGAAGTCTCTCTTCCTGTCTTTGATTTGTGAACAGTATCTGTATTTCGTCTGAAATATCCCTGTTCTCTATGTTTTTCTCCCCTGTCCTGTGTTACAATGGGCAGGTGCTGTGAACTCCATGAAACCGCAAAATGGGTACAAAAAAACCCAGGGCCCATTGATGCAACGTGCTCCAGGTTCATGGAGCTGATAGCCAGATTCGAACTGGCGACCTCATCCTTACCAAGGATGCGCTCTACCGACTGAGCTATATCAGCACGCTGTCTTGCGACAACGGACGTATTCTATCATACCGTATGCAAAAAATCAAGCCTTTTTTTCAGGCTTTTTTGGGAAAGGATTTTCATGAAAAAAGATCTCACTCTCCCCTGTGAACTTCCTGCCGGTTTCACCTTCACCGATCCCTCCGGACTGACCGCCGCACAGGCTGAAGAGAAAGTTCAGTCCGGCCGTGCCAACCGCATGACTGACCCGGACAGCCTGAGCCTGCCCCGGATCCTGCTGAACCATACCCTGACGCTTTTCAACCTGCTGAACCTGTCCCTGGCCCTGTGCCTGCTGCTGGTCGGCAGTTACCGGAACATGCTGTTCCTTTTTGTGGTTTTTGCCAATATTCTGATCGGCGCGGTGCAGGAATACCGTGCCCGCAAAACCATCGCCTCCCTGAAGCTTCTGAACGCCCCTTCCGTCCACGTATTGCGGGATGGAAAGGAAATCACCCTTGAAAAGGAAGCCACCGTGGAAGGCGATCTGATTGTCCTGCGTGGCGGTGACCAGGTGGTTGCGGACGCCGTCGTGGTGGACGGCAGCGGCGCCGCCATGGAATCCCTGCTGACCGGGGAAAGCAACGCCGTGTCAAAGCAGGTGAACAGCTGGCTGTATTCCGGTTCCTATATAGTAGAAGGAAGGCTGCTGGCCCAGCAGGTGTATGTAGGCGATGAAAGCTATGCCGGCCGTCTGACCAGCGAAGCCCGGAAAGACGCCCGTCCCGCTTCCCGCCTGATGACAGACCTGAAAAAGCTCATCCGCTTTGACTCCATGGTGCTGATTCCCCTGGGCATCCTGCTTTTCCTCAAGCAGCTCCTGCTGCGCCATGTGCCCGTTGCGGAAGCCGTACCTTCCTCCGTGGCCGCCATGATCGGCATGATCCCGGAAGGGCTTATTCTGCTGACCAGCGTCGCCATGGCTGTCGGCGTGGTGAAACTGGGAAGACGCAACGCGCTGGTTCAGGAGCTTTCCGGTATTGAAACCCTGGCCCGGGTGGATGTCCTGTGCCTGGACAAAACCGGCACCCTCACCACCGGCACCATGGAACTGGAGGCCGTGGAAGGCGTGGAACGCACCCGTGAGGAGACAGAACAGGCCCTTGCCCGACTACTGGGCGTCTTTGATGAAAACAGCGCCACACTGAACGCGCTGCGGGCCAAAATACCGCCTGCGGCGGAAAAACCCCGGGATGTGCTTCCCTTCTCCTCCGAACGCAAAAAATCCGCCGCTACTTTCTATGACGGCACCATGCTCATCCTCGGCGCTCCGGAATTTGTCCTGGGCGACCGCTATCCCGCGGAGCTACGGGCAAAGGTGGAACAGTATGCATCCGAAGGCAAGCGGGTTCTGGTACTGGTGGAAGGCCAGGGGCTCGTTTCCGCCGAATCCCTTCCGCCCTTCAAAACCATCTGCGGTATCTGCATACTCTCCGACCAGCTGCGCCCTGCCGTGGATGAAACCCTTCGGTATTTCCAGGAACAGGATGTGGATCTGCGGATTATCTCCGGCGACAATCCCATCACTGTTTCCATGATTGCCCGCCGCGCCGGGATTCCCGGCTGGGACAGGTATGTGGACGCCTCCTCCCTGAAGACCGAAGAGGCGCTGGATGACGCCTGCGACCGCTATACCGTCTTCGGCCGGGTTACTCCGGAACAGAAGAAAGCTCTGGTGCTGGCGCTCAAGCGCAAGGGACACAACGTGGCCATGACCGGAGACGGCGTCAACGACATTCCCGCCCTGAAAGCCGCAGACTGTTCGATTGCCATGGCCGGCGGTGCGGACGCCGCCCGCAGTTCCGCCCAGCTGACGCTCATGACTTCCGACTTCAGCGTTCTGCCTGAGGTCGTGCTGGAGGGACGCCGGGTCATCAACAACATTACCCGGGCCGCATCCCTCTTCCTGACCAAAACCATCTTCAGCTTCCTGCTGAGTCTGCTGATTCTCGTGCTGCCGGCGGTTTATCCTTTCCAGCCCATCCAGCTGACCCTGATCTCCTCCCTGATGATCGGGCTTCCCGGGTTTGTGCTGGCCCTGGAACCCAGCGGAGAGCGGATCCGGGGCGATTTCCTGCGCACCGTGCTTTACCGCGCCCTGCCGGGCGGTATCGCCGCCGCTTTCTGTGCCTCCATCTCCATGGCAATGACCTGGGCGGGCTGGTCCCATGCCCTGTGCAGCACGCTGGCCACTCTCTGCGCGGGAGCCGTCTGCTGGATCGTGCTCATCCGGTCCTGCCTGCCCCTCAACACGCTGCGCCGTGCCCTGCTGCTGGTCACCGCCTGCGCCTTTACGCTGGCCTTCCTGCTGCTGGGACACATTTTCTTCCTGGTCCCGCTGACCGGTCCCGCGGTGGCGCTTTTCGCCGGGCTGGTTCTGGCAGGCGGCGGTGTGGTGCTGCTGTGCGACTGGATCCTGAAGCGCAGGAGCTGATCATAAGAATGCCAATAAAAAAGGACGGCTTCACGCCGTCCTTTTGATCTTCTTATTTCACGCCCGGAATATCCTGGTCAAAGGGCACCCACTGGTGGTTTTTGAAGCACCAGATATAATGCCGGTAACGGATATGTTTTCTCCAGCCGTCCACGGTTGCCGCGTGGGAGGGTTGGAAATCCACCTGGCAGTCCGGATGCACCTGTTTGAAGCGTTCCTTCTCTTCGTCCGTCAGATGACGGATCATGTTCGCCCAGAGACGTTCCAGGGTGTCAATGCCGTCCAGCGGGGAAAGATCCGGCGTCTGGCAGTTGGTAATGTTCAGGTCCAGCAGTTCCTTGCAGTTAGCCAGCGGAGACAGGTCCGTGAAAGGATTGGTGAACAGCTCCGCATACTGCAGGTGTTTCAGTTCCCCGACAGGGGTGATATCCTTCACGTGGTTCTGGCCGATAATCAGCAGTTCCAGGTCCGGCACATACTTCAGGAAATCCAGCGTTGTCACATCATTGTGGCCCAGATCCAGCGCCTTCAGGTTCGGAATATACTTCAGCAGCTCCAGTTTGGCGCTGGTCAGCTCCTTACCGGAACTGGGCGGATTCATCGTGGAGAAGGTCGTGGCGTTGGTGGCGCAGTAGTGTCCCTTGCCGAAGCTGACAATCCAGTCGAAATGCACCTGCGGATACTTTTCAATCAGCTCGATCATTTCGCTGTTGGTGGGATACCGTTTGGCGGAATTGTCCACCAGGCGGAGATTCGGGCAAAGGGCGACGAGCGCTTCCAGGTCCTCTTTCTTCACGGCACCCTTCAGTTCACGCAGGTCCAGTTCCTCCGTTTCATCGGAATACGGAACATTGCTCCAGTTCACGGTAAAATGGAATTCCGCCCCTTCCGGCAGGGCGTTTTTCACCTTGATCAGTTCGGAAGGTTTAAACTTTCCGGCTTCAATCGTCAGCGCTTCCAGCTGGTTCTTCTTCAGGTATTTCAGCGCGTCACTCAGCCCGGCAAAGCTGACCGTCTCTGCCTGCGCCGCCGCGAAAGCAATGCACAGGATCAGGAGCAGCACCGCGGCCGCCGCTTTACGGATGATACGGTTTCGAAACATTCTTGATCAGACCTTTCAGGGAAAAATCGTACAGGTGATATGATACCATGCCCGGCATAAAAAGCCAACCGCTGTTTTCCCTTCCGCCCCGCCGCAAGGTTGCGGTTTGCCCCGGTTTCGTCTATAATGCTCCCGGAGGTGCTGGCCTTGAAACTGAAGTGTCTGCTCGCAATGTTCCTGATTACAATCCTGCTTTTCGGCTGTGCCGTTTCACCGGCGGAAGCCCCGGACGTGTCTGCCGGTGTGGACGCCTGCGGATTGCGCAGCTGGGATCTGAATGCGGGATATCAGTATGTCATCATGGGCTGGTATCCTTATGATAAGGATCCGGCGATCACCAAGAAGAACGCCAACGATCCGGCTATGTATGATCCGAAAACCTACAGCGAGGACGCCAAGGCCCCGGTGCTCTGGCAGGTGCTTTCCGTTGAGGACGGAAAGGCGCTGCTGTATACCACCTATATCATTGACGCCCATCAGCCCATGGAAGTCGACAACGAGAAAGACGCAAAAGGCCGGAAATATCCGGAAATTACGGATTACGGCGAAACGGACCTGAACCGCTGGCTGAACGATACCATGATTTATGATCTCCTCGGGGATGAGCCGGTGCTGGCCGCAGTAACGGAAGAACAGTACGGGCGTCTGTATCCCCTGACAGACGGAGAACTGATGACGGAAAAATACGGGTTTACCGCGCAGCGCTTCTATGAGGTGAAATCCCGCTGGGCCTACGCCACTCCTTACGCACTGAACAAGAAGCAGCATAAGAAATACGGCAGCAAGCTGTCAAAGGACAGCTCCTACGGCACCTCGGACTACTGGGTTGCCGCACTGAAGCGGGACAGCAACGGCAACCAGCTGAAGGGCCGGTACCTCCAGCTCTGCGCCGGTATCGCCGATCCGCATGAAAAGGGCGGCACGAACATCGGACACCTGAGCTTCGGTTATCTGAACCGGACCACCGTGGGTCTCCGGGTGGCCCTGCGTCTGGACACCTCAAGGATTCAGGTAATCTCCGGCAACGGCTCCATCTGGGATCCGTGCCGGCTGGCTTTGGTGGAAGAAAAGGAAGGAAGCAAGGCAGTTGTCACGCCTCCCCTGCGGGAAGGCCCCACACCCGTTCTGACTACGCCGGCTCCCGTGAAAGACCGGCCCAGACTGGAAACCCCCGGTCCGGACGTAACTCCGGTTCCGGTCCCCGAATGGGCACAGTAAAAAAGCAGGGAAACTTCCCTGCCTTTGAAAAAGAGCATTGGACGTGTTCCAATGCTCTTTTTCTATGCAGTTCAGGCGAAGGTGGCTCCGCATTCCTGGGAAAGCTCCACAGGGTCAACAAACATGAAGTTCCGGTGCAGAAGCTGCATCCGCGGATAGGTGGCGCTGAACACGCTTTCTCCCCCGAATTCAGCCTTCACGGTCACTTCCTCCACCGGCAGGCAGGCCAGCAGGTCCCGGGCAATCCTCAGTCCCATTGCTGCCAGATACAGCTTCCGGTTCTTTTCCATGTATTCGCCCTTGCAGCGGAAGGTGCTTTCCAGCCGGGAAGCGGACAGGGCGCGCATGCTGATGTTTTCGGCAAAGTCCGTCAGTTCTCCCAGCGGATTAGCCTTCTGCAGCACCTCGGTATAGGCGTCCAGGTCTCCGGCCAGCACGCGCTCCGCATGCTTGTGATAGAAGGTCCACATCTTCAGCGTGGTCAGTCCGTCCGCGGGCGTGCTGTGGGAAAGGGCGTCCGTCCAGTCAACGGATTCATCCGCGGTCTTCCAGAGATTCCGGATATCGGTTCCGGGTTTTTCCGGTTCCTTCACCGGAGGCTTCGGCTGCGCGGCGGATCCTGCCGCGGGTGTTTCCGTCGCCACAGGCATCACGCCGCCCCACAGATCCGAGGCGATCGCCTTCATACGCTTCATGAACTCATTCTGGTCCATGATGTTGTTCTGCTGATCACTCATTTCCGGCGGCCTCCTCTCTGCGGCAAATCACACTCGGCGGATTGGCCGTGGTATTGAACCCCTCGATCACGATCTCCGCGTCTCCGGAAATGCCGTTGTCAAACAGCCAGCGGCTCAGCGGGTTGATCAGCAGGCTTTCCACCTGGTTGCCGATACCGCGTCCGCCGTTGGACAGATCGAAAGTAGCGGCTTCCTGCAGACTGCTGTAAGCAAAATCCTCGATCCGGATCCTGATGTTCTTCTGTTCCCGCAGCCGGCTGATAATCTTGTTTACCTGAGACTTCAGGATCAGTTCGGCCGCGTCCTTGCGGATATAGTCAAACACCACGATGTTTTCGCCGATACGGTTCAGGATTTCAGGCCTGCCCAGTTCCAGTTTGAAATAATCCTCAATGGCGGAACGGACCTTGGTCTGGACTTCCTTATAGGGCATATCCATGGTCACGTTAGGCTCCCGGTTGCCGAAAGCGTCCTTCACATAGATACCCAGGTTGCTCGTAAAGATGATGATCGTTTCGGAGAAATAGACCGTGTTCCCCTGCCCGTCCGTCATCCGGCCGTCCTCCAGGATCTGCAGGAACTTGTCCAGGATGGAGGAGTGGGCTTTTTCGATTTCGTCAAACAGCAGGATACAGAAGGGATTCTTCTTCACCGCGTTGGTTAGCTGACCGCCGGCTTCATAGCCCACATATCCGGGAGGTGCGCCCATCAGTTTCTGGTCAGAATGGCTCTGGCCGTATTCACTCATGTCAAAACGGATGCAGGTGCTTTCATCGCCGAACAGCTTTTCCGCCAGGGCTTTGGCCGTCTCCGTTTTACCGGTACCGGTCGGTCCGGCATAGAACAGCACGCCCTTGGGCTTCCCGGTGGAGGAGGAGTTTACCCCGTTCATGCCGGTCACGGCGCGCTTGACCACGTCCAGTGTCCGCTCCAGGGCCGTATCCTGGCCCTTGATCCGCTTTTCGAAATCCTGCTTCGCCGTCTTCAGGCTTTCCATGTTCAGGCGGCTCCAGGGGTTTTCCTTGATGCCGTATTTGTACAGATCCACCACCGTGCACAGATCCCGGATCGGGATTTCTTCCTTTTTGCACAGCAGGCGCATTTCATCCAGCTCGGTGAAGGTCATGCCTTCTGTCAGACCGACGAAGCGTTCCTTAATCCGCTCCAGTTCATCCGGATGCTCGCTGTAGTACGGCAGATCCCGGCGGTATACGGTACCGGAGAAGAACCCGGCAAAGTTGTTGCCGGTCATCATCCGCTTCCGTTCCTCGCGGTCCGGTGCTTCCAGCCGCAGGATCTTGCAGACCGGGTTGTTCAGGTAGAACCAGGCCGGCAGGTCGTTCAGCTTGTTCACCAGCAGAATCAGGAGATTCTGCTTCTTGCCCTGGGTGGTCCGCACCCAGGATGAGCTCAGGGCGCTCTGCATCAGGATATTGAAGCTGTTCACGTCCTGCTGGTCCATCCGCTCGGGGGTGGTTATGTAATGGCTGGCCATTTCCAGTACGGTGACCGTCGCAGCCTTGCGCTGGAACATGGCCCGGCGGATCACGTTGGGTGCCGTATCCGCGCCGTTGCCTTTGAATTCAGCCTGGATGGCGCCGTCCTTGATGGTCGTTCCCGTGCCCGCGGCAAAGCGGTTCAGCATGGAAGGATCATAGGGACTCATAAAACCGACCAGGTTGCTGTAAAACACTACCTGGTCATAGCCGTTGTCCGAGAAGAAGGTATGCAGATACCGGCTCAGCGGGATGATCTCATCCTGCTCCACCGAACCCTTCAACGGATAACGGTACTGATCCAGTACATTGCCTTCCAGAATCAGCAAGGGCTTGATGCCGCTGAACAGTTCCAGTTCCCTGTGCCATTTCGGAATCAGTGTTTCCATGTTTTCACTCATGTATGTTTGCCTCCCCTGGAGTGATCATTGTCCTTTAGTCTTCCGGGTGGGAGACGGATTGGAGGCCTCCGGCTTCCCCTGGGGGCCGTCATCCTCGCTCTCGGGAATCCCCACGCCGTCGAAAGCAGCCAGGTAATCCATTTCCATCCGGCTCAGTCCGTCCGCGTCCGCGGTGATCTCCGGCAGTTCGAAACTGGAATCCTGCTGGATGGCCGCCCGTACGGCCGCCGCTTCCTCCACGTTAGCCCGGTAGGGCTGATAATTGTTCACCGGAGCCGCGCTGCTGGTATAAACCGGATAGATCACCGGCAGCTGACCCAGATACTTTCCGTCGTTGGTAAACAGCAGCTTCACCTGCACCACCATGCTGTACAGGGAGGTGACTGTCTGATCAATCTTGAACTTTTCCGTCCGGATCGCGCTGTTTCCGCCGAATACGAAATTGCCCAGGGAATAGAAAATACAGCGGTTATTGTACACCTGGATTCCCTGCAGCACATGCGGATGGTTAATCACGACCAGGTCCGCGCCGTAGCGGATCAGCGCCTGGGACGTGCTCTCCGTATTGGTCTCATGCGCTCCCCGGTATTCCAGTCCGGTGTGCCAGCAGACCACAATGGCGTTGGCTTCCCCGGTCTCCTTGAGTTTCGTGATCATTTTCTTGATCTTTTCGAACTCTTTATAGACCGTTCTGTTTTCCAGGGCAATGAAGGCAACCTTAATGCCTTCCTTTTCATAGATATAATACTTGTAATTCTGGAACCAGCCGATATTGTTTGCGTCCAGGGTCGCTTTGGTGCTTTCCTCCCCCTGTTTGCCGAAGTCGCCGATATGGTTGTTGGCCAGGCTGCAGGTTTCAATGGAGGATCCTGTCAGGATCTTCACGAAGTCCGTCGGGCCGCGGAAGCGGTAACGCTTTGTCCTGGACTCCTGGAACTTGTTATCAGACAGAACACCTTCGAAATTGATGACCGTCTGATCGTCATTCTCAAACATCGTCCTGAAGTTATCAAAGAAATAATCTAAGCCCTTCGATGCCGCCAGCGAGTCGAAGGAATCCTCCCGCGGACGGGTGGCCTCCTCACTGCCCAGGGTGCAGTCTCCGGTAAAGGTCAGCAGAATACTCTTTTCCGCCGTCGCGCAGCCGGATGAAATCACCACGGAAAGAACCAGCAGAATCAGGCAGACGGATCTCAGGCGTTTGATCATATGTTTATGACTCCTCCCCGGGGAATTCAAACCGGCGGCACCAGGTATATTTACTGATGGCGCTCGGCAGCGCGCCCTGGCAATAGGTATTCAGGATATCACGGATATAGGAAGGCAGGCTCTTGTTATACTTGACTTCCAGAATCATCAGGTTCTCGTCAAAGGGAGGAACCGTCGGTACATAGGGATTGAACAGATCCTTGCTCCACAGTCCGGTCCGCAGCTGTTTGTCAAAGGTGATCCGCACCTCTTCCGCCGGATGGAGATAGGCTTCCCGCACATAGTCCACCAGCACCACCGGCCGCAGCAGGTTCACTGTCATCTCCCGGAACACGTCGTTCAGCAGGCCGCTGCGCGTGGTTTCCAGTCCGGTCGGGTCCCCGGCCATCAGCTGCTCGCACAGCAGCTTCGGAATAGAGATGCTGCGTTTGGAGATCAGGCTTCCCACCTTGGTCTTGCACTCCAGCTTAATGACCTTGTCGCTGAAGTTGTAGATCCGGATCCGGTACTTGTCACGGTTCTGCACACCGCTCATCTTGTCCATGAACGCGTTATCAAACACGGTGTCAAAGTACAGGGACCGGATATGGTATTCGTTGTATTCGTCTCCGTTGGGATCGCGGTTCAGAATCCCGTCCAGAATGCCGGACAGCACGAAATACTGCCGCTCGTTGATAAAGTACTTCAGCTCATGCCGGAGCGGCAGTGTGTTCATGGACACCGCGGATCCCCCCCTTCTTCTCAATTAACAATTAACAATGTATAATTAACAATTATATCTGAACCGTTTTCTTCAGAACGGTTCACAGTATACCTTATAACAGGCGTCAATAAATGAAGAATGAATTAAAAACACATTCAATCTTCATGATCGTGTTCACCATTCATCATTCTGAATTCTGAATTCTGAATTCTGCATTGCAGGAACCTGATTCATCAGGTTCCTGCTTCTACCTGGCAGGCTACCAGGGTAGCGTCATGAACGCCTTCGATATTCAGCACTGCGCTGACCAGGTCCTGCTTGCTGTCCAGGCGGACTTCCACGGTCATTTCAGCACCGGAGCGGGTCACGGTCTTGCTGCGCAGCTTCCGCTGACGGACAGTCCGCCTCAGCAGCTGTGTAATCTCTGACTCGGCATAGTCGTCATAGTGGACCACCAGCAGGTAAGCGTTGGGATTGCGGAAGCGGATGAAGGTCATCGCGATCAGGATCACGCTGATGCCCAGCACAACTGCCAGTGCATGCACATACAGTTCCGCGCCCAGTAATATACCCATTGTCAGCGACCAGAACATGTAGGCCGTGTCCATGGGATCCTTGACTGCCGTACGGAAACGGACGATACTCAGGGCACCCACCATACCCATACTCAACGCGATATCGCTCTTGATACACATAACCACGGGCGTTGTAATCAGCGTCAGCATCATCAGCGTCATGGAAAAAGTGGGGCTGTACAGCACGCCGCGATAGCAGCGCTTGTACACAAAAGCGATAATCAGTCCGACGATGCAGCCCATGACCAGGCCGATGATGATCTTCCAGGGCGTCAGGCTCTCGAACTGGCTGAGAAAATAATCGCTCAGGCTGGCATCATTCTTGATGATTGACTTTGCTCCCGCAGCATAGGCAGTTGAGATAAACATTGGGGATTCCCTCCTTGAAATGGATTAAATCTTGAGATTAAACCACATTGGCAGGCATTTCAGGCCTGGGTCCGAAGTACTTGTTCATATCATTGTCCGTCAGGTTGAAAGCGTCCTGTGTAAAATCCCACAACCTGGTCGGACGCTTCCTGATGACGTTGCGCAGTCTGTTCACCCGCTGCTCCCAGTAGCGGTAGGCGCCTTCCGGAGTTGTCGGCACGTCAAAAATGACTGATTTGTCATTCTTCGGGCCCCAGGTATCCCAGTGCATCTTCATTTCCGGCTCAATAAGTGCGACCAGCTCATCCAGCTTTTTCTCCATAACCTCGGTGGTCAGCGTCCGGAAAATATTGCCGTAGATCGTCAGGAACTTATCCTTGTATTCCGGCACGCTCAGCAGCTTCATGAAGATGGTGTTGTCAATGCCCTTTTGACCCATACCCTTTGCCTTGGTATAGCTCCAGGGGCTGTTGAATCCTGAATCATACAGACCGTAGTCCACGTCGAACAGCACCCATTTCCATTTGCTGCCGTCCACATCGAAACGATAGAAGCGGGTATTACCGATATCGCTGTTGCCGAAGAACATCTCAAAGCCCATATATTCGAAGAGGTTGTCCACATCCACATTATCCAGGATGTACTGCAGGTCCTCTTCATTCTTGGCCGGATTGCCTGCTTTGATCTTTTTCAGCATCGCCTTAAAGGCCTTGTTGGAACCGTCTTTGGCCCGGCCGTTGGCCTGCAGCAGCGTAATCTTGTCCGCGTCTTTCAGGGAAAGTCCTTCATGCTGTGCCAGCATAAACCGGTCCGTCCGCTCCCGCAGGTTCATATTGCCCCAGTAAATGCCGTTCAGGTAAACGGCGTAGGGTTTCCAGGCCTGGTGGGCCACCTTGGAATCACAGTAATCCATCAGCCGGCTCTGGAAGCCGTCCTGCAGGCGTGTAAACATGCTGTCGTTACCGCTGTTACGCAGAACCAGCCCTTTAAACTCCGTAAACTCCCGGTCCGGGAACAGTTTCGCGTCAAAGGTCTTTTCTCCGTACAGGCTCTTGGCCCGGAACTTGAAGCTCTTCTGGGGCATATCCAGGGAAAAGTCGCCCATTGTGGAGAAGGCGCATCCCTGGCTGATCAGCTTGTTTCCGCTTTCGTCATAGATTTCCAGATAGCATTCGAATTTCTGCCCCGAATCCTTGACCTTACGGTACACTGTATTCTTGAAAGGCAGCTTTTCCTTATTCGCGTTTTCGCCTACGGTCAGCATACCGTTCTCCGGATCCCACAGGTTATCCGGGTCGGTCACGACACAGGCGATCGGCAGGCCGTGGTATTTGTTCACCAGGTACGTTCCGGTGATCACGTCGCTGGGCCGCATATCGCCGGTGGCATAAGCCCTGGCCCGGAGCACGGCGATGTTTTTGATTTCCAGCCGTTCCCCGTTGTAGGGAATGGAATTCTGATCCGGTGTGGTGCAGTCTTCCGTATAGAAAACCTGTGTCCCTTCCGGAACGTTGATTTCCACGTAAACCGGGTTAAAATACTGGCCCGGTTCCACAGAGAAGGACGGCTTGGGCGCGTAGCCGGTGAATCCGTTTCCGTTCTGCTGGAACGGTGTGGGCGTATCATAATAAAAAAGCCCTGCCATTCCGGAGGTGCGGCCGAAGGATACATCCGTTCTCATTTCCGGAAGATTGACCTTGTCCAGCACTCTGCCTGTCGGATCTGTCAGGGTTATGGTTTCCATTTGCAGCTTTCCGACTTTGAAGGAGGCATGCGGTTCCATATTGGTGTTTTTCTCATTCACACCGTCGCACATAACCACCTTGTATTCACCCGGATTGATGGAAGTCCCGACAGGGAACTGCCATTTTCTGCCGTGGTCCAGCCGGTCGCTCAGTCCCCAGCCGGACAGGTCCACCGTCTCCGTTCCGGAGTTGTAGATTTCCACCCAGTCGGTATTGGCGCCGTTCGGATAGGTCGTAACGGAATCGTTACTGGCCATCACTTCGCTGATATAGACTCCGGTCTTGTTCAGCGCCCGGAGATTAATATCCATCTGGAGAAAGCCTGACCGGTTGTTCGGCAGAGACGGCGTAGGCGTCTGGAACACCTGCATCTGTCCGTATTCATTGCGTCCCCAGCTGCAGTCCAGCGGCAGGTTGTCAATCATGACGCGGTCCAGCACACGTCCCTGGCTGTCTGCCAGGACTATGGTTTCCCGTTCCGCACTGATCTTGAAGTTGGTATGGGGCGCGTTCTTTACGCGGTCCATCCGGTCTTTGCCGGTGCAAAGTACAATATAGTATCCGTTGGCCGGAATGGACGCATTGTCCGGGAAACGCCATTTCAGCGGTTTGCTTTCGTTGTCGCTCAGTCCGAGACCCGCCAGGGAGATCTCCCGGTTGGTGGTGTTATAAAGTTCAACCCAGTCGCACAGCTCATCGTCGTCATCCCGCAGTCCGGTGACGGGATCTGCCATGATCTCGTTGATGACAATGGAACCTTCGGACACGGAAATGCTTTCCCTGTACATACGGTTGCCCTCTTCCGTGTTTTCAAAACCGGGGCTGTACCAGGAAACGACCTCAAAACCGTTGACCGTCAGCGCGTAGCTCTCATCACTGGTCATGATGGGATATGTGCAGCTGTCAATCAGGTAACCGTTCTGATCATACAGGTATACTGTCTCCTTTGCGCTGCTGAGCTTGAACTTGGCGTGCAGGGGTTTGTTGACATCGGCCTGGTTTGTGTTGTCGCAGAATACTACTACCCGGCCGTCCGCCTCCAGGCTGATATTGGGGAACAGGAACTTGATCCGGTCTCCCCTGTCACTCAGGCCCACGTGCTCCAGGTTAATAATATGATCCGTACTGTTCCAGATTTCGACCCAGTCCGGGTATTTGCCGTTTTCATCGTTCACGGCGGTGGCGTTGGAGGACATGATCTCACTGATGATCAGTCCGTCGTATGCGCCGATCACTTCGCCTTCGCTCTCTCCCACCAGACCGGATTCCGTTCCGACGGAATAGGTTGCCCTGCGTTGCGGCTCCTTCGGCGTAACAAGGATCATGATCGCGATCAGCGCAGCAAACACAGCCAGGATGATAAAGTTCATCCGGGTCTTCCTGCGGCGCAGTTTTGTGGCACGGGAAACCGCACGGCGTCCCTCAGTGTTCTGGTCCCTGTCCATGGATTTCCCCTCCTTCCGCATGATTACAAATCTTAAAAATTATACCACAAACACGGGTTCTCTGCAAACATCTTCCTGCTTTCAGCAGCGGAGATCTTCCGGGTAATGAAGACCGGAAAGTGTAACATGACGAATGATATATACTCATAAACATCAGCGTATAATCCTCCCGGTAATAACAAACGATTCACCATGGCTTATCGTTCCGGGGAACAATGATTTATGAATATAAATATCACATTCTGCAAAGCAGGATATGTCCACGGTTCTGCCTGAACAGGCGTGTGTTTATTCAAAAAGCGCCCTGATCTCATGCTCGCTCATGCCGCTCAGCACCGTTTCTCCCGGCGTGATCAGCCGTTCGAACAGGGCCTTTTTCCTCGCGCCGAGTTCCACAACCTGCTCCTCTATGGTTTCGCCGGTCACCAGGCGGATCACGGTCACCTTCTTTTCCTGGCCGATCCGGTGAGCCCGGTCCGTTGCCTGTTCTTCCGCCGCCGGGTTCCACCAGGGATCATACAGAATGACCATATCCGCACCGGTAAGGTTCAGTCCGGAACCGCCGGCCTTCAGGCTGATCAGGAAAATCTGCCCTTCCCCTCCGTTGAAACGGTCCACCATCGTCAGCCGTTCTCCCGCCGGCGTCTCCCCGTCCAGGTAAAGGGTGGAGAATCCGCTTTCCTCCAGGCGGATCCGCAGTAGTTTCAGCATGCTGGTAAACTGGCTGAAGAGCAGCACCCTTCTGCCTTCCCGGATCATTTCCGGCATCAGCTCCAGTAGCATTTCCTCCTTGCCGCTCCCGCCGCGGTAATCGGACATGACCAACGACGGATGGCAGCAGATCTCCCGCAATTCCGTAATGGCGCTGAGCACCTCAATGTGTCCCCTGCCGGCACCCTTTTCCTCCAGGAGTTTATTGATCTGCGGCCGCAGCCGTTCCAGGGCTGCGCGGTAGATACGCTCCTGTTCCGGCGTCATCCGGGCCGTCATGGTGGTTTCGGTCTTGTCTGGCAGTTCCTCCAGCACGTCCTGCTTCAGTCTTCTGATCAGGAACGGCTGAATCCTCCGCAGCAGATCCTCCGCATTCTCCCCGTCCTGGTATTTCCTCAGGAAAGTGTTATATCCCGGCAGATAGCCCGGCAGCACAAAGTCAAACAGGCTCCAGAGCTCGCCTACGCCGTTTTCCATCGGCGTACCGGTCAGGGCAAAACGGGTATCTGCCTGCAGCTGCTTCACCGCCTGTGCCGCAACGCTTCCCGCGTTTTTGATATTCTGTGCCTCATCCAGGATTACAAAGCGAAAGGGATATTCCTTCAGCAGGGTAATGTCCCGGCGGATCAGCTGATAACTGGTAATGACCACGTCCATATCGCTGTTCTGCGTAATATGCCGGATCAGTTCCGCCCGCTGCGTTCCGTTTCCGCTCAGCACCGTCACGCTCAGATCCGGCGCGAACTTCCGGAATTCACTGAGCCAGTTGTAGGTAAGGGAGGTGGGCGCAACCACCAGGCTGGTGCGTCCCGCTTCCCGAGTGGCCAGCATCAGGGCGATGATCTGTGCGGTTTTTCCCAGGCCCATCTCATCCGCCAGGATTCCGCCCATGTGCATCCTGTCCAGACCGGCCATCCATTCATAACCGCGCTTCTGGTAATCCCTCAGGCTCAGGCCCTGCGCCATCTCCGGCGCTTCCGTTTCTCCGCCGCCGTTCGCCAGCGTTTCGGAAAGAGCCTTTACCTGCTCATCCATTTCAATTTTGACGCCGCTGTTTTCCAGCATGCTGGTCAGGTATCCCGCGCGGTAGGCCCGGAGCACAATGGTGTCCCGGTTCAGTTCATTCCCGTCCCGTACCGCCGCTTCATAGATCCCGGCCGCGGTCTCCTGCCAGCTGGCCAGGTCGTTCAGATCCAGGAACTCCCCGGTGCGGAGACGGAAATACCGCCGTTTCCGGCTCAGCGCCTCAATCAGCTCCAGGAGTTCATCCACGGGTTCCCCGTCCCGGGTCAGCATCAGTTCCAGCCGGTCGCCGCTCATTCGGATACTGCCGGAGAGAATCGGCCGCCTGGGTACAATCCGCTTAAAGTCACGGCTGAGGAAAACCTCGCTGTTTTCCTGCAGACGCTTGACGCCCTTTCCCACAAAATCAAACACGGCGTCCGTCCCGCTCAGGCGGATATTCTCCCTGCCCACGCGGAAACCTGCATTTGCCAGGATATCCAGCACCCTGTGCTCGCCCTCCGCATCCCGCAGCAGCAGCTGTTCACCCTTATCCAGGGTAATCTTTTTCTTTTCTGCCCCGAAGGGATTGAGCGTAATATCCCCGTAGGAGAACCTAACCGAAGCAATGACGCTTTTTCCGTCCTTGTCCAGGTAAACCTCGCTCTTCAGGGGCAGACGCACCAGCCGCTGCCGCAGCTCTTCCCCGATTTCCACCGCGCCGCGGATCTTCAGGTACGGCAGCACCTCACCGATCACCCGCTCTGTATCGTCCAGCGGGTACTCCATGATGCAGCGTCCTTCATACTGGTTTTCATAGATCAGCCGGATCAGCTGTATCTGTTCCTTTTCCGTCCGGATCAGGTTTCCGCCGGTCATAACCCAGGCGCAGTCAGCCGTGACCGGCTGGAGATCCGGTGGAATCTTCCCGCTCACCTGCAGGCCCCGGGGACCCAGGTTGACCGCAAAATGCAGCGGTACCTGCACGCCGCTCAAAGGCTTGCAATGCGTAATTTTACCGCTCTGATCCATAATCCGCAGCACCGTGTCCCCGTCCAGGTCCAGCAGTTCCCTGGCAAAGGGATCCGGCAGTCTCATCAGCCTGTTGGCGGATGAATTGCCGCTGCGCGCCGCCGGTTCCTGTGCAGCGCAAAGCTTCCGGAGTACATCCAGCACCCGCGTGTCGTCGTCTGTATAGCGCATCCACTCCGGCTGCCAGGTGAAATCCTTGCCCAGCTGCAGCACCTCATTCTCATCCGTCGCAGCCAGGAATCCCCTGATATCCTTGATCACATACAGCTTTTTCTCCCCGGTGCGCAGGCCGATCCGCAGCTCCTGTCCCGCCTTCTGCGGCAGTACCAGGGTCACCTCCAGCCGGACATTCGCCTCCGCCGGCATCTCCCGCAGGATCATCCCCGTCAGTTCCGCCGCGGTCTCCGGTGCCTGTTTCTTCATCATGCTCTCCGGCACCTTGCGGCGGTCCGCGTAAAACAACACGGCCACCGCATGCCTGCAGCACCCTTTATGCAGAAACACGTCACAGTCGCAGTGGATCACCAGCCGCCTGGTCAGGGTGACCGCCTGCAGCCCCTGATCTGCCACGGTATAGCGGATCATGCCTTTGTCTTCTTCCGCCGTCTTTACCGCACCGGCTTCTTCCAGGTCTCTTCCGGCCGCGTATTCCTCCGGTCCTGCCAGTTTTTCCATCAGCAAAGGATTCAGTCTCATGCCAATCTCTCCGCTTACAAAAAATATCGAACTTATTATTATTCGCGCTGAAAAAGCTTTTTCCCTTTCGGAAAGAAGCTTTGAATAATACAGAATTCATAATTCAGAATTCAGAATTATGATTACTCTGCCTGCTTTATGCCGTTCCCGGCAGGATAACATGTCAATATCAGAAAAGTTCATCATCGTTTTACTCTCTCTGATTTATAAGAGAACAACCATCTCAATGATGAATTCTGAATTCTGAATTGAAAAAGCGGGCCGCTGTTTTCCACTGCTGCCCGCCTGACACTATAATCATTCTGCATTGATGAAAAGCATTATGCCTCCTCCAGTATGCTTTTCATGACCCCGTCCAGATCCGGACAGTATCTTTTCACCGCTACCGGTCTTCCGGCCGTATCAACGAAGCAGTGCACGGAGGAAGCCTCCGCCACGACTGCCCCGGTCCTGAGATTCTTCATCACGTAGGAAAGGGAGATTTTGACGCCCGAATACCGGGTCAGCTTTACCTCGATTTCAATCTCATCATCATAAGTAGTCGGGGTTTTATAATCACAGGCCAGGGAAACCACCGGGGAAGAAATCCCCTCCGCCTCCAGCCGGGTCATCGTGAACCCGGATTCCGCCAGGTAGTTCATCCTCGCTTCTTCCATAAAACGGATATAGTTCGAATGATGGGTGATGCCCATTTTGTCAGTTTCATAGTAATGAACCTTATGGATGTATTTACTCATTGCTCACTCCAGATTGTTTGTCAGTTCTCCCAGCGTTGTTTCTCCCCAGCTGTAATTCGTCAGATAGCTTCCCCGGAACAGTCCGGCATATTCCTCCTTGCCGGAGCAGTACTGATACAGATCGCACTGTACCTTTTCCATCACGATCCGGCGTTTCCCGTCCAATGACTCCACAATATCGGATATGCCGTATTCCTCCAGCGTGTTTTTCAGCCGCAGGGCAACCTTGCGGTATCTGGACATCGTGACCGTATTGGCAGGTTCGTCCTCCCACAGGAAACCGATGGCTTCCTCCGAAGTAATATACCCTCCCCGGCGGTCCACCAGCAGCGCCAGCAGCTCTTTGGATTTCTTGTTCCGGAACGCCACCGGTTTTTCGCCCACAAACACATCGAAATACCCGAAGGTGCGGATCTGTACAGTCCGGTTTTCCGGCAGGTTTTTCCTCCCGTCCTTTTCCGTATCCTCCACCTGATAGAGCATGACATACCGGGGCGTCCTTCCACCGGATTCCTTGGGCGAACAGATTGCCTTGATTTTCCGTTCCGTTTCGGTGGTATAGTCGAAATAGCTGTACTCCGCCTCGCCGGTTCTGAGCAGCTCCGCAAAGTCCTCATATGCCGCTTCGCTGTAAGCCACAAAGCTCTCAATGGGCGTATACTTTTCAGTCAGCGGAATCCATTCCTTTTCCGTATAGCCGAAGAATTCCTGCACATTGTCGCTGGCGTAGAGGGGTTTGACCAGTCCCTCCGCCGATATTTCAAACGCCGCGATACCGTCGGAAAACTGCATGACCAGATCCTTCATTTTCTGCTTCAGCTCATCGTTTTCCGTCTGCAGGATGCTTTCCTTGCCTGTCTCCTGAATACGGCGGCAGCAGTAATAACTGACCGAATCATCCACCTTGATAAACACGCCGCTGTACTGCTTCAGCTCCCCGCTGGAGGAAACGGCCTTATAGGTAATCTGGGGCGGTTTAGCGTCCGGCTCATACAGTTTCTTCTGGCAGAAATCCCGGAAAAAGCCGCGGAGGCTGTCCCTGGATTCCGGTGCTACAGCGTCCGGAATCCATTTGTCCAGCGTTTCATCGATCAGCATGGGGATATCCTCAAACACTTTGTAGGAGGATCCGTCATTGCAGTGCAGGCATTTAACCGTGTTGGAGTCCAGGTTGAATTCGAAGATTTTGTCATAGACATCCGTCAGGGCCTTCATATATCGCTTGGTTTCCGCGTCCTTGCGGATCTGGTGGCGCGCGGTGATATCCATGCAGACGCTCTGGAACTCCTCCGCCCCTTCCTCATTCACTGTTTTGGTGACCCAGCCGAAAACATAGGCCCGGGTTCCGTCGCAGCGTAGCAGCGTAATTTCCCCGGCAATGGGCGCGTCCGCCGAATAAACACGGTTCAGGTATTTGGAAAACCTGCGGCGTTCCTCCATCGGCACCATCAGGAAGATATTGCCTTTGTACATCTCCAGGTAGTCCAGTTCCCCCTCCCGTACAGGCGGGCAGCGCAGGATATCAATCATTTTCTGGTTAATATAGGTTATCCTGGGCTGTTTCTCACAGGTGTATTTCATAAAGCCGCAGGGAATGGTTTCATTCAGGAACTGCAGGTCGCTGTTTTCCCTTTTCAGGTCGCTGATATCTGTCAGCACCGAGTATCCCGTCAGGGCACCGTTCTCCAGTTTCCGGGTTGAAAAGGTATCCCGCACGCAGAGCACCGTGCCGTCCTTTCTGACCAGGCGGTACTCTTCGGTCAGGGTCTGTTCCCCATCCGACAGTTTCCGGATAAAGGCGGCATACTTCTCACGGTCAGCCGGATGAACCAGCAGCGCGTACAGATCCCTGCTTTCATGCAGCAGTTCATTCTCCGTACAGCCCATCATGTCGCAGAGGTTCCGGCTCACATACGTTACATGCGCCGGTTCGCTCAGCATATACTGATGGAAACCGCTGATCTGCCGGCTGAGTATGTCCTCCATATTATTCAGCATACGGTTCTTCACCACTCCTTTCGCAGGGACGGATTTCCCTGCCGATAGGTTCTGAAATCAGGCAATGGCTGTTCAGCGCACAAAAGCCTGTTTCCGCTGGATATTCTTCTGGATTTTGCCGCTGATGGTTTTCGGCATTTCCTTTGCAAATTCAATCAGGCGGATCCACTTGTACTCGGCAAGCCGCAGGTTGCAGAACTCCTTGATTTCATGTTCCAGCTCCCGGGTGGGTTTATACTCCTGCCCCGGCACGATTACCGCTTTGATGGCCTGTCCCCTGAGCGGATCCGGCACGCCGATCACGCTGCACTCCGCCACGGCGGGATGCTCCATCAGCACGTTTTCCACCTCGTAGGGACCTACCCTGTAACCGCCGGTCTTGATGATGTCGTCAAAGCGTCCGCGGAACCAGTACCGGCCGTTTTCATCCCTGCAAGCCGCGTCTCCGGTATGATACACGCCGTCCCGCCAGACAAACCCGTACTGTTCCTCATTGTCCAGGTAACCCGTGAACACGCCGGTCTGCCTGCCGGGCTGTTCCGGAATAATAACGACTTCACCGGTCTCGTTCGTTCCCGCGGGTTCCCCTTTTTTATTTCGCAGTTCGATATGATAGAAAGAAGACGGTACGCCCATGGAGCCCTCCACGGCGCTCATCCCCCTGAAATTACCCAGCAGCAGGGTGGTTTCCGTCTGGCCGTATCCCTCGCACAGTTCCAGCCCGGTACGCTCCGTAAACTTCCGGAACACTTCAGGCGCCAGCATTTCCCCCGCGGTGGAGGCGTGCTTCAGCGTGGGCATATCCGGAATTCCCTTCCGGACAAGGTAACGGTAAACCGTGGGCGGCGCGCAGAAGGAAGTGACGCCGTATTTATTGATGATCTGTGTCAGCTGTTTCGGTTCGAAGCTGTCGAAATCATAGACCATCACCGCGCAGCCTACCAGCCACTGGCCGTACAGCTTCCCCCAGGATGCCTTCGCCCAGCCCGTTTCCGCCACGGTAAAATGCAGGCCGTTTTCCTCCGCCTGCTGCCAGTACTTTGCCGTGACAATATGAGCCAGCGGATAGCTGTAGCTGTGGAAGACCCCTTTGGGATAGCCCGTGGTTCCGGAGGTAAAATAAAGGATCATCGGGTCCTCCGCCTTCGTGGGTACACGGACCAGGTCTTTTCCCGCCATCCGCATGGCTTCCGTAATGTTTTCAAAACCTTCCGCCTCCGCCTGCACACACCAGAGCTTTGCGGTCACCTCCGCTTCCTTCAGTGCCTCCCTGACCTTCCCCGGCACCTGATTCTGCACGGTACAGACAATAGCGTGGGGCCGGGACGCCTTCATCCGGTATACAAGATCACTGACTGTCAGCATATGCGTGACAGGGATCATCACCGCGCCCAGCTTATGCAGGGCTACTGCCGCAAACCAGTATTCATAGTGGCGCTTCAGGATCAGCATCACCCGGTCCCCGCGGCCGATTCCCGCCGCCTGAAACACATTCGCCATCTGATTGCTGAACTGCCGGATATCCGCGAAGGTAAAGACATGCTCCTCTCCCTCCGCATTGCACCATACCAGCGCCCTTTTCTCCGGTTCCTCCTCTGCTGTCCGGTCCACCACGTCATAGCCGAAGTTGAAATTATCCGGATAATCCAGCCTGAATTCCTTCAGTGCCCCGTGTTCGTCCGTACTTTCACGGCAAAAGTTCTGATAGATACTCATACTGACTCCTTCATTACCGCATCGGCACCGATTTTGCGGAATCTTTCATACCGTTTCCCTATGAGGTCCGCGTCGTTTGTAAGCGTGTCGATCTCTTCCCTCAGAAGATTCCGGATCCGCTCATAGAACGCTTTCCCCCCGATCTCCTTTTCGGAAAGAATCCGTTCAATCACTCCCAGGCTCCTGGCGTCCTCCGCAGTCAGTTTCAGGCTTTCCGCCGCGGTTTCCGCCTTGCCGGAATCCTTCCAGAGAATGCTGGCGCAGCCCTCGGGAGAAATCACCGAATAGACCGCGTTCTGGAGCATCCACACCCGGTCCGCCACCGCCAGCGCCAGCGCGCCTCCGCTGCCGCCCTCACCGATCAGTATGGAGATAACCGGAACACACAGGGTGGACATTCTCATCAGGTTTTCCGCAATGGCTTGTCCCTGTCCCCGTTCCTCCGCCCCGATCCCGCAAAAGGCACCGGAGGTATCAATAAAGCAGATCACGGGCCGTCCGAACTTTTCCGCCTGCTCCATCAGCCGCAGCGCTTTGCGGTAGCCCTCCGGATTGGGCGCGCCGAAATTCCGGTAGGTACGTTCCTTCGCCGTATGTCCCTTCTCAATGGCAATCACGGTCACCGGTATTCCCTCCAGCCGGGCTATGCCGCCGATCACCGCCGGATCGTCCGCAAACCGGCGGTCGCCGTGAAACTCGATAAAGCCCCTGAAGATATTCCGGATGTAGTCCTGCCCGGTGGGCCTGTCATTGTTACGGGCGATCCTGACTCTTTTATACGCCGTCTCGCTCACCAGACCGCCCTCCCGTCATGCATTTTCAGTATTTCAGCCACATATTTCTTCTGCCCGGGCCTCGGGACAATCGCGTCCACAAAACCGTGTTCCAGCACGAACTCCGCGGTCTGGAATCCTTCCGGCAGGGTCTTCTTCGTCGTCTGTTCGATCACCCGCGCCCCCGCAAAACCCACCGTCGCGCCGGGCTCCGCCAGGATAATATCAGCTTCCATGGCAAAGCTGGCCGTCACCCCGCCGGTGGTGGGATCGGTCAGTATCGCCACATACAGCAGTCCGGCGTCGCTGTGCCGTCTGACCGCCGCGCTTGTTTTGGCCATCTGCATCAGGGAAAGCAGGCCTTCCTGCATCCGCGCGCCGCCGGATACCGTAAACCCGACCACCGGCAGGCGGTACTGAACGGCATACTCGAACAGCGACGTGATCTTCTCCCCGACAGCGCTTCCCATGCTGCCCATCATAAAATAGGATTCCATCACAAACAGGCAGCACTTCTGTCCGCCGATCATCGCTGTGCCGCAGACCACCGCTTCCTTTTCGCCGCTGGCCACGCGCACCGTTTCCAGCTTATCCCTGTACCCGGGAAAGTTCAGCGGATTCTCTGCCTTCACACCCGCAAACAGTTCCCTGAAGCTGCCTTTATCCGCGATCATCCGGATCCGCTGCCGCGCTTTCATCCGGAAATGATATCCGCAGGGGCAGACCAGGTCATTCAGCCACAGGCGGCTCAGGGGTATTTCCTTGTGGCAGTTCGGGCACTTCTTTTCAGGTTCCCCGGCGTCACACTGCACAGGTGCGGCGGTCCGTCCGCCTTCCTCCAGCTGATTCATGGGTTTCATAAAGTTCAACAACGGCATCTCATCACCTGTTTCCCATAAAGGTTAAGTCATAATTGCCCGAGATGAATCGCTCATCTTCCACAATCCGCAGCTGCTCCACAATGTTGGTCTGGATACCCTCGATCACAAGCTCGCACAGGGCTGCCCGCATTTTGCGCAGGGTTTCCTCCCGGGTGCCGGCAAAAACAATCAGCTTGCCGAGCAGGGAATCGTAATACGGGGAAACCGCCGTTCCCTCGATCAGGCAGGTATCAAACCGCACTGACAGGCCGCCCGGAACATGCAGCATCTTCAGTTTTCCGCAGCTGCCCGCATTGATCCGGCATTCAATCGCGGAGCCGTTCATCCGTATTTCCTCCTGCGAGAAGTTCAGCGGAATTCCGGCCGCAATCCGGATCTGCCATTTCACAATATCGATGCCGGTAAGCATTTCCGTGACGCAGTGCTCCACCTGCAGCCGGACATTCATCTCCATAAACCAGAAGCTGCCCTCCCGGTCCAGCAGGAATTCAAGCGTTCCCGCTCCCACATAGCCGATCTTCTTCACCGCTTCCACCGCAAGGGCAATCATCCGCCTGCGCTGGTCCGCGTTCACGGCAGGCGAAGGAGTTTCCTCCAGCAGCTTCTGATTCCGCCGCTGGAGGGAACAGTCCCGGTCTCCCAGGCATACGGCGTTCCCGTGCTCATCCGCCAGGATCTGCAGTTCCACATGCCTGGCGGGAAAAATGTATTTCTCCAGATAAAAGCTGCCGTTCCCGAAAGCGCTGACTGCCTCAGCCGTTGCCTGCAGATAGGCGTCCTCCAGTTCCTCCTCCGCGTGAATCAGGCGGATTCCGCGTCCCCCGCCGCCCGCGCAGGCCTTCAGCATCACCGGGTAACCGATTTTATCCGCCAGCCTTTTTGCCTCTTCAGCAGACGCCACCGTCTTCGTGCCGGGAATCACCGAAAGTCCCGTTTCACTGATCAGTTCCTTCAGCTTCGCCTTGTCGCTGAGCCTTTCCATCTTATCCGGATCCGGACCGATGAATACCAGCCCGTTCCGGCGGCAGAGCCGGGCAAAATGGGCATTTTCGGAAAGGAACCCGTAGCCAGGATGAATGGCCTGGGCTCCCGCCAGAATCGCGGTGCTGATAATCTGGTTTTCGTTCAGATAGCTTCCGGAGGCTTCCGCTCCGCCGATGCAATAGCTCTGATCCGCCAGCGCCACGTGCAGGGCATTCCTGTCCTCCTCGGAATAAACCGCTACCGTGGCGATTCCCATTTCCTTGCAGGCCCTGATAATGCGGACTGCGATTTCGCCGCGGTTTGCAACCAGTATTTTTGAAAACATCGCTTATTCTCCTGTAATCGCAACGGAGAACTCAGCGGATATGCAGCGTCTGCCGTCCACCGTTGCCGTGCCTTCAAAAAAGTAAAAGGGATGCTTCACCCGTTTCACCTGGCAGCGGGTCTCAATCCTGTCTCCCGGTTTCACGGAGGAGCGGAACTTTACGTTATTCAGCCCCGTGTAGACCGCCAGCTGTCCCTCCCGGATCACTTCCTTCAGCAGGACGCAGGCAGACTGTGCCAGGATCTCACAGAGAATGACCCCGGGAACAATGGGGTTTCCCGGAAAATGTCCCTTCAGGAAAAACTCGTCCCCGCGGACGGTATAATGGCCCACAGCCCCGTCTTCCAGGCTCTCCGCGTCATCCAGCAGCAGCATGTTCTCCCTGTGAGGGAGTACCCGCATGATTTCGTCTTTGTTCACAGTTCTTACCTCTTGATCCGGAACAGCTCCGTCCCGTATTCCACAACCTGGCCGTTGGTGACGCAAACCTCGGAGATTACGCCGTCATCTTCCGCGACAATCTCATTCATCAGCTTCATGGCCTCGATAATGCACAGGATCTGTCCCTTATTCACCGTGTCTCCCGCCTTGACATAGGATTCCGCTTTTTCCGCGGGCGCCGCGTAAAACACGCCGACAATCGGGGATTTCACGCTGATATAATCCTTATTTTCAGCAGCGGAACGCACCGCCGGAGCCGTTTCCGGCACAGTGTACACCGTTTCCCCCGCAGGCGCCGGCACAGACCGTTCCAGGCGCACCCTGCTGTCCCCTTCGGTCATTTCCAGTCCGGTCAGCCCGAGTTCCTTCATCAGTTCGGCATATCTGCGAATATCTGTATCCTTCATATTCTTTACACCTTTCTGAAAGCGAGACACGCGTTATGACCGCCGAAGCCCAGGGAATTGGACAGCGCCAGCGTCACGCCGGCACGGACCGCCTGCTCCGGCACACAGTTCAGGTCGCAGGCTTCGTCCTGTTCCTTCAGGTTGATGGTGGGCGGAATAACGCCTTCCTTCAGCGCACAGAGGCAGGCCAGAGCTTCCACCGCGCCTGCCGCGCCCAGCATATGACCGGTCATGGATTTGGTGGAACTGACATAGGCTTTCTGTGCGTTCTCCTCTCCCAGCGCCTTTTTGATCGCCAGGGTCTCCAGCACATCGTTCATCGGCGTCCCGGTACCGTGCGCGTTGATATACACCACGTCCTCCGGCGTATACTCCGCTTCCTTCATCGCGTCGGTCATGGCCCGGGCGCCGCCGCGGGCGTCCGGATGCGGCGCCGTAATATGGTACGCGTCACAGGTGGAACCATAACCGCATACCTCGCCGTAGATGACAGCCCCCCGGGCTTTCGCGTGCTCATATTCCTCCAGAATCAGCGCTGCCGCGCCTTCCCCCATCACAAAGCCGTTTCTGCGCCGGTCAAAAGGAAGAGAGGCCTCCTCCGGATTTTCGGAAACGGACAGCGCCTTCATGTTCGCAAACCCGGCAATAGCGGACGGTATAATGGCCGCTTCTGCTCCGCCGGTGATCGCCGCGTCCGCGTAGCTGTGGCGGATCAGGCGCATCGCTTCGCCGATGGCGTTTGAACCGGATGCGCAGGCAGTGACCGCGGGCATCACGGATCCGCGACAATCGTGGCGGATGGCAATCATTCCCGCCGCCATGTTGCCGATCATCATCGGCACCATCAGGGGCGAAACCCGGCGCGGGCCTTTTTCCAGCAGCGTGGAGTGTTCCTTTTCAAACGTACTGATGCCGCCGATTCCCGTACCGAAAATCACGGCAAACCGTTCCGGCTCCACCGTCCCCTCCACGCCGCAGTCATCTGCTGCCTGCTTCGCCGCGGCCACGGCAAACTGCGCGTAACGGTCAGTACGGAGCACCTCATTGACCTCCAGATACTCCCGTGGATCATAGTTCCTGACCTCGGCAGCCAGCTTTGCCCTGAAGTTTTCCGTATCAAAAAGCGTAATGGGTCCGATGCCGTTTTTCCCTTTTTTCATGCCTTCCCAGGTCTCAGCCGCGTTGTTTCCCAACGGGGTTACCGCGCCGATACCGGTTACGACCACTCTTCTGTATTCACTCATTCTTTTTCTCCTTACATTGCGATGCCGCCGTCCACCCGGAGGACTTCGCCTGTCACATATTTCGCAGTTGCCAGATAGGCCGCCGCCTCTGCCACATCCTCCGGTTCTCCCATTCTCCCCAGGGGAATGGTTCCCAGCAGAGGATTGTCCGTCTGACTGCCGGTCATATCGGTGGCAATAAAGCCGGGAGCAATCGCGTTGCAGCGGATGCCCTTCGGGGCCAGCTCCCTGGCAGCGGATTTTGTAAGGCCGATGAGTCCTGCCTTGGACGCGGAATAATTGCACTGCCCAGCATTGCCCATAATCCCCGCCACGGAAGTGATGTTGATAATACAGCCCTCCCGGTTGCGGATAAACAGGCCGGCACAGTGACGGATCAGATTAAAGGCGCCCTTGAGGTTGGTATTCGCCACAGCGTCATAGTCCTCTTCCTTCATCATGGCCAGCAGACCGTCCCGGGTAATCCCCGCGTTGTTGACCAGAATATGCACCGTCCCGAAATCAGCCCGGATTCGCATAACAGTTTCCTTCACAGCGGTGAAATCCGCGACGTCGCACTGATATGCTCTGGCTTTCACCCCGGTTTCCTCTGCGCATCTCCGGCATACCGTTTCCGCCGCTTCCGCGTTTCCCGCGTAAATCACCGCGATATCCGCTCCCATTGAGGCCAGTTTATAAGCAATAGCCCTGCCGATCCCGCGGGAGCCCCCGGTCACAACAGCTGTCTTTCCTTTCAGCATTCTCCCACCTCTGCCTGATATTCCACCGCACTGCAGGCCCTGACCTGCGCGCTGATTCTCTGAATCATATTGCACAGCGTTTTCCCGGGGCCGATTTCGATGAAGGTATCCACCCCGTCTGCAATCATATTGCGGATCAGCTTTTCCCACAGCACCGGGCTGCAGATCTGCCCTGAAAGCAGTTCTGCCGCGTTCTCCGTATACGGTTCCGCCGTCATGTTGGAATACAGCGGAATTCTTCTTTCCCTGAATGCTGCCTTTTCCAGTTCCCGGGCAAATCTTCCGGCGGCCTCCCGCATAAACGGTGAATGAAAAGCTCCCTTCACCTTCAGGAGAATCGCCCGTCCCCCTGCGGCCTTCACGTCCGCGGAAAAGCCGGCCATCCGGGAGGAAAGCCCGGAAACGGTCACCTGTCCGGGGCAGTTGAAGTTTACAGGGTACACCTCCGGATACCTGCCGCAGATCTCCCGCACCTGTTCCGGCGACAGTTTCACCACGGCCGCCATGGAAGTATCATACTTTTCAGCTTCCCGCTGCATCAGTTCCCCGCGCCTGCAGACAAGCCGGAAACCTGTTTCCAGATCAAACATGCCACTGACCGTGGCCGCCGCAACCTCGCCGAGTGAAAAGCCCGCCGCAGCGTCGGGAATCACGCCCCGGTTCATCAGCACCAGTGCGGAAGCCAGTTCCGTGGCAAACAGGCAGGGCTGGGTATTCCGTGTTTCCTTCAGTTCTTCCTCCGTACCCTCAAAACACTGCCGTGAGGTACCGGGGCGGATGGCGTCACAGGCGGCGTAAACCGCTGCCGCGGCCGCGTCCATTTCCGCCAGTTCCCTGCCCATTCCCGGATACTGATCTCCCTGGCCTGAAAAAACAAAAGCTACTTTACCCATTTCGATGCCCCCAGGAGGAGCGGTTCCGCCTCCTCCACCACTTCCCTGATAATTTCAGCCGCCGGCTGTTCTTTCCGGACCATGGCAGCAATCTGGCCCGCAAGGAAGCATCCTCTCTCATTATCCCCTTCCTGCACGGCCAGCCTGAGAGCCCCTGTTCCCAGCGCCTCCAGGTCTTCATCCGGCATTCCGCCGTATTCCGCCTTCGCGTAATTCCTGGCGAAGGGTGTGCGCAGACTGCGTACAGGGTGCCCCAGGCGCCTACCGGTCACCATTGTGCACAGATCCGTAGCCTTCAGGATTTTCTCCTTATAGGCTGGATGAACAGTGCATTCTTCCGCGCTCAGGAAGCGTGTGCCCATCTGAATACCGCAGGCTCCCAGCATGAAAGCAGCAGCCGCCCCCCTGCCGTCGGCGATGCCGCCGGCAGCGATCACCGGCAGATCCGTTGCGTCACAGATCTGCGGAACAAGCACCATGGTCGTAAGCTCGCCTACATGGCCGCCGCTTTCCCCGCCCTCCGCAATCAGGGCGGAAGCGCCGACGCGGGTCATCAGTTTCGCCAGGGCGACCGAAGCAACCACCGGAATCACCCGTATGCCTGCCGCGAGCCAGGCACTCATATACGCTGCCGGATTGCCGGCTCCGGTGGTCACAACCTCCACCTTTTCCTCCGTCACCACTCTGGCCACATCCGCTGCAAACGGACTAAGCAGCATGATGTTCACGCCGATAGGCTTATCCGTCATCTTCCTGGCTGCCCGGATCTGCTCCCTGACATAATCCCCGGGGGCGTTTCCGGCCGCAATGATCCCCAGTCCGCCGCCTTCTGATACCGCAGCCGCCAGCCGGCCGTCGGCAATCCAGGCCATGCCGCCCTGAAATACCGGGTACTGAATGCCGAGCAGGTCACAAATTGCTGATTTGATCATGTGCTTTATCCCTGCCTGCTCTGGATAAACTGATCCAGGTCATCAATCGTTTCCACCTTGTGATCCAGTTCTATTTCAATCCCGATCTCATCTTCCAGGTTCATCAGCAGCTCCACGGTGTCCAGTGAATCGATCCCCAGCTCGGAAAATTTGCTGTCAGGCCTGATGTCAGCCACATCACAGCCGGTCCGTTCCGCGACAATTTTGGCAATAGCGTCAAAGTACATAAGATATTCCCTCCGGTTTTATTATTCAGGCGGTTTGCTGCCGCCCGATGCATTATTGTACCGATCCGCTGTTCCAAAAAGAGCTGTACGCGTTCCATATGCGTTCCCCCAAAATGAAATTCATTATTTCATTTATCTTCGTAACGACGGGACCAACCCTGTCGTTCTATATAACATGTGTTGCATGGATGCATTTCATTAAGAAAAAAAAAGACAGTTTCCATCAGGAAATTGTCCTGTCTGCTATTATGAATTATGAATTGTGAATTGTTCTGATAAGGACAAAAAAAGAGCCTGCTTAAAAACAGGCTCTTTTTGATCGTTCTTATCAGAACTTCAGCGGATTCACGCGAATGGCGGGACCCATGGTGCTGGAGAGGTAAACGCTCTTCATGTAGGTTCCCTTGGCTGCCGCGGGCTTAGCCTTGTTAACGGCATCCATCAGCACGTTCAGGTTCTCCTGAAGCTTTTCCTTGCCGAAGGACACTTTGCCGATCGGGCAGTGGATGATAGCGGTCTTGTCCAGACGGTATTCCACTTTACCGGCTTTGATGTCGTTCACAGCGCGGGCGATGTCCATGGTCACGGTACCGGACTTCGGGTTGGGCATGAGGCCCTTCGGGCCCAGCACACGACCGATGCGGCCGACCATACCCATCATATCGGGCGTGGCAACGCAGACGTCGAAATCGAACCAGTTCTCCTGCTGGATCTTCTGGATCATTTCCTCAGCGCCGACATAATCGGCACCGGCTTCTTCAGCTTCCTTGGCCTTGTCGCCCTTGGCAATGACCAGCACGCGGATGGTGCGGCCGGTGCCGTGAGGCAGAACCACAGCGCCGCGGACCTGCTGGTCAGCATGGCGGGGGTCAACGCCCAGGCGGATGGAGATTTCTACGGTCTCGTCGAACTTGGCTTTGCCGGTCTGGAGAACCAGATCAACAGCCTCTTCGGGATCATACTGCTTCAGGTGGTCGATCAGCTTAATGCTGTCGTTATACTTCTTGCCGTGTTTCATTCTTTTATTCCTCCCATGTGGTCATAGCGGCACTTTGTCCTCCCACATTGTCAGGGGCTGTGCGCCCCAATGCATCATTCTTCGACGGTCACGCCCATGCTGCGGGCGGTTCCGGCTACCATGCTCATGGCGGCTTCGATGCTGCCGGCGTTCAGATCGGGCATTTTGGTTTCCGCGATCTTACGAACCTGTTCTTTGGTCAGCTGTCCAACCTTTTCTTTGTTGGGACGGCCGCTGGCCTTCTGCAGGTTCAGAGCCTTCTTGATCAGCACGGGCGCCGGAGGCGTCTTGGTGATGAAGGTGAAGGTACGGTCGGTGTAGACGGTGATCACCACGGGGATAATCAGGCCGGCTTCCTTGGCGGTACGGTCATTGAACTCTTTGCAGAATCCGGGAATGTTCACGCCATGCTGGCCCAGAGCGGGACCGATAGGCGGTGCGGGCGTTGCCTTGCCGGCAGGAACCTGCAGCTTAATGTAAGCCTGTACTTTCTTTGCCATTTGAGTGGCACCTCCATAATAATTGTGGTAGAGCGGAAGCTTGAAGCTTCCTCCCACGTCGCACCCCGTCATTGGACAGGGTGATGCATGGGAACAGCCTCAAAGGGCTGTTCCCTTTGCAACTAACAGAATCACAGGAGCGGAGATCAGTCTTCCTTCTCGACCTGGTCGAGATCCACCTCAACGGGCATCTCACGGCCAAGGAACATCTGCACCTTGACAGTCAGCTTGCCGCGTACGGTATCGACGTCTTCCACCACACCGCTGAAATTCTCCAGCGGACCGGAAAGGATCCGGACATGCTCGCCGATCGCGAAGCCGAAGTCCACGCTGGACTGCTCGGTGTTGAGCATCATGTCGACTTCTTCCTGCGTCAGCGGAACAGGCTTGGAATCCGGTCCCACAAAGCCGGTAACGCCGCGGGTATTCCGCACGACATACCAGCTTTCGCTGGTTTCAATCATGTGCACCAGCACATAGCCGGGATAAACCTTACGGGTGCTCTTTACGCGCTTTCCGTTCCGGATCTCAACAACTTCTTCCATGGGAACCCGAACCTCGAGGATCAGATCCTGCATGCCGTTGTTTTCGACGGACTTTTCCAGCGTATCCTTCACCTTGTTCTCGTAGCCCGAGTAGGTGTGGATAACGTACCAGCAAGGCTCCTTCTTGTTTTCAGCCATGTCTTTACTCTCCTATGTTACGCGACCAGCATCTTAACCAATGTGGTCGCACCCATGTCCAGCAGACCGATCACAACACCCATGAAGAGCATGAAAACGAGCACGATGATGGAATAGGCGATCAGCTTTTCTTTGCTGGGCCAGGTAACCTTCTTCAGCTCATAGTACATGTTCCTGAAGGGCTTCGCGATCCTTGCGGGAAGCTTGGCGAACCAGCTGATAATCTTGCTCAGCTTGTTCTCTCCGGATTTCCGGACGGCCTTCTCGGCGGATTCAACCGCTTTCTTCGTCTCAGACACTTCTTTCACATCCTCACAGCTTGATAGGTGTTGGATCACTTGGTCTCGCGATGAGTTGTGTGCTTCTTGCAGAAGGGACAATACTTCTGGAGCTCAATGCGATCCGGAGTGTTCTTCTTGTTCTTCATGTTGTTGTAGTTGCGCTGTTTGCACTCGGTGCAAGCCAGGCAAACCTTGGTACGGGCGGCGTTTGCCATTAGGGATCCCTCCTGACTTGATTACTCAATGACCTTCGCCACAACGCCGGAACCAACGGTACGGCCGCCTTCACGGATAGCGAAGCGCAGTCCCTGCTCCATAGCGATGGGGGTGATCAGGGTGATTTCCATGTCGATGTTATCGCCGGGCATCACCATTTCCA
>Ga0256405_10001516_pt1 | contig 62645 bp, 72 predicted proteins | sample RumenRJG_02DNA_FD_189096 | JGI IMG/M metagenome (GOLD analysis project Ga0256405, IMG submission 189096) | Bovine rumen microbial communities from Lethbridge, Alberta, Canada - RJG_02 | ecosystem: Host-associated > Mammals > Digestive system > Stomach > Rumen | place: Canada: Alberta... | reverse complement strand
TGAGATAAATGCATATGCATATGGTTGGTACAACAACATGCGCCCGCATTCTCACAACAATGGACTGCCGCCTGCAAAAGTCATAAAAGTCGGAACTCCTATTACAATTTAGATTGACCAGAACAGTTTTACACCCATCGCTGGTATTTTCAGCTGGATATGGATGTGTTGTTTTTTACGTTACACCCATCAGATGTATTTTGCGCAAAAAATGGGTGTGCTTTTTTCTATGGTTACACCCATCAGGAGTATTTTGCGCAAAAAATGGGTGTGCTTTTTTCTATGGTTACACCCATTTGTTTAATATATTGTAAAATATGGATGTATCCTGGATATTAAAATACACCCATAAGTGGCGATCATTTTTAAATATAGATGTACCCTGGCCGCCTGATTACACCTATACTAAGCATTTTTCCTACTATATGAGTGTAATGCGTCCTATTATTACACCCATTCGATGTATTTTGCGCAAAATATGGGTGAAACCCCGCAAAAAACTCCTTTCCCATGATCGCGCAAAAAATAAAAAGCACCGGATAAACCGGTGCTGATTATTTATTATACTAATTCAAGGAATACTGCCTCAGCTGCGTCTCCCTGACGAGGGCCCAGCTTAAGGATCCTTGTGTAGCCGCCGTTTCTGTCAGCATACTTGGGCGCGATCTCTTCGAACAGCTTGGTAACTGTTGTTTCATCTACAAGATAGGATAAAACCTGACGTCTTGCGTGAAGATCTCCGCGCTTTGCTAATGTGATCATCTTCTCGGCGATCCTTCTGGTTTCCTTCGCTCTCATATCAGTCGTCTCGATCCTGCCATACTTGAAAAGATCAGTTGTCAGGTTTCTTAACATGGACTTTCTGTGAGCGGAAGGTCTGCCTAATTTTCTATATCCAGGCATGTTGCGATTCTCCTTTCACTTCAAATCAATCATCGTTCGGTCTTAATGACAGGCCGAGCTCTTCCAATTTTGCTTTTACTTCGTCTAATGACTTCTTACCAAGGTTTCTTACCTTCATCATATCGTCCTCAGACTTCTGAGTGAGTTCCTCAACTGTGTTGATAGCTGCGCGCTTCAGGCAGTTGAATGAACGAACTGAGAGTTCCAGTTCCTCGATGGTCATTTCCAGAGCCTTTTCCTTCTGGTCTTCTTCCTTCTCTACCATGATGTCCATGTTTACAGTGGAATCGGTGAGCTGGATGAAGAGGTTGAGGTGTTCCTGCATGATCTTGGCACCGATGGAAACGCCCTCTTCAGGGGTGATGGATCCGTCGGTCCAGATCTCGAGGATAAGCTTGTCATAGTCAGTTACCTGACCTACTCTGGTGTTCTCTACAGTAAAGTTGACCTTTCTTGCAGGAGTGTAGATGGAGTCCACAGGGATAACTGAGATAGGTGTATCTTCAGTCTTGTTCATCTCTGCGGGAACGTATCCTCTGCCTCTTGCAAAGTTGATCTCCATAACGAGAGTTGCGTTCTCTTCAAGAGTAGCGATGTGAAGATCGGGATTGAAGATCTCCAGGTCGCTGTCAGCCTGAATGTCAGCAGCGGTCACTTCGCAGGGACCTACTGCATTGATGATGGCTCTCTTGGTGTTCTCTCCGTTAAGCCTTACTGCAAGCTTTTTGAGGTTTAATATGATCTCAGTGACGTCTTCCTTTACTCCGGGAATCGTCGAAAACTCATGGAGTACTCCGTCGATCTTAACAGAGACTACAGCAGCGCCGGGAAGGGAGCTGAGAAGGATCCTTCTCAGAGCATTTCCGAGGGTGGTGCCGTATCCTCTTTCGAGAGGTTCTACTACGAACTTGCCGTAGCGTCCATCTTCGTCAATGACCTTAGTGATCGTTGGCTTTTCAATTTCTATCATTTGAAAACCTCCTTTACATTCCAAGTTGAGTATGTACTATCCGGTAACTAAATTACTTGGAATACAACTCGACGATTAAGTGCTCTGCAATTGGAGTATCGATCTGTTCTCTTGTAGGAAGTGCAAGGATCTTGCCTTCTAACTTGTTAACGTCAACATCCATCCACTGAGGTACTGTGATCTGCATGTCTCTGATCTCCTTGAACTTAGGGGACTGCTGAGATCTGCTCTTAACAGCGATAACGTCGCCGGCCTTTACTTCCATTGAAGGAATGTTGGCCTTCTTGCCGTTGATAGTGAAGTGTCCGTGAGTTACAAGCTGTCTTGCTTCTTTTCTGGAAGCTGCAAAACCAAGTCTGAATACAGCGTTGTCAAGTCTGGTCTCAAGCATGATAAGGAGGTTGTCACCGGTCTTACCGCTCTTCTTGGCAGCCTTGTCAAACATGTTTCTGAACTGAGTTTCCTGAACTCCGTAGAATCTCTTGGCCTTCTGCTTCTCTCTTAACTGATTGCCATAGTCAGACTGTTTCTTTCTTGCCTGACCATGCTGTCCGGGGGCGTAATTTCTCTTTTCTAATGCGCACTTAGTGCTGTAGCATCTTTCGCCCTTTAAGAAAAGCTTCTGTCCTTCTCTTCTGCATAATTTGCAATTTGCATCTGTGTATCTTGACATCTAATTACTCCTCCTTTCTCTTATACTCTTCTCTGCTTAGGCGGTCTGCATCCGTTGTGAGGGATGGGTGTGATATCACGGATCATCGTGATCTCAAGTCCTGCTGTCTGAAGAGCTCTGATAGCAGCTTCTCTTCCGGAGCCGGGTCCCTTTACGTATACTTCTACCGTCTTTAAGCCATGTTCCATTGCACCCTTGGCTGCTTCTTCAGCTGCCATCTGTGCTGCGAATGGTGTTGATTTTCTTGAACCCTTGAATCCCAGGGATCCTGCGGATGACCAGCTTAATGCGTTGCCATCCATATCTGTAAGAGTTACTAAAGTATTGTTGAAGGTGGACTGGATATGTGCCTGGCCTTTTTCAATATTTTTTCTTTCTCTTCTCTTTTTTCTTACTGTTTTCTTAACAGCTTTAGCCATGATTTCCTACCTCCTTCTCAATTATTTCTTTTTCTTTCTGCCAACTGTCTTCTTAGGACCCTTGCGAGTTCTAGCGTTGGTCTTGGTCTTCTGTCCTCTTACAGGAAGACCTCTTCTGTGACGGATACCTCTGTAGGAACCGATCTCCATGAGTCTCTTGATGTTAAGAGAAACTTCACGTCTGAGGTCACCTTCTACGATGTACTCTTCGTCAATGATCTTTCTGATTTTACCAGCTTCTTCTTCAGTGAGGTCCTTTACTCTGGTATCAGGGTTGATACCGGCCTTTTCAAGGATAGCTGCGGCAGTAGGTCTGCCGATTCCATAGATGTAAGTCAAACCGATTTCGATTCTTTTCTCTCTCGGTAAGTCAACACCGGCTATACGAGCCATATTTTTTCTCCTTCCCCTATCTTGCTTCGCCTTTCCGGGGGCGACTAGACAGGAAATACATAAATAATTTTGAAAGGTCGTTCTGACCGGCCCCGGTGATCCGGTCGACCTGTTTTAACTTATCAGCCCTGTTTCTGCTTGTGCTTGGGGTTCTCACAGATAACCATTACTTTGCCGTTTCTCTTGATGACCTTGCACTTTTCGCAGATAGGCTTTACGGAAGCTCTTACTTTCATTTTATCTCCTTCCTAACTCTCACTTACCACGCCATGTGATCCTGCCTCTGGTGAGGTCGTAGGGTGAAAGTTCAACCTTGACCTTGTCTCCCGGGAGGATCCTTATATAGTTCATTCTGATTTTTCCTGAAATATGCGCCAGCACTTCGAATCCGTTCTCCAGCTTTACCTTGAACATTGCGTTAGGCTGAGCGTCCACAACGGTTCCTATTGCTTCGATGGTATCTTTCTTTGCCACTTGCCGCCTCCTTATAAGGTTATTATCTCCGGTTCTCCGTCGGTTATTACTATAGTGTTCTCATAGTGTGCAGCCCAGCCGCCGTCTGTGGTGACTGCTGTCCAGTCATCATCCAGGACTTCCACTTCCCAGTCACCTTCGGTGATCATGGGTTCTATGCAAAGGGTCATGCCCTTCTGAAGTCTGGGGTTGGGACCGGGACACACATAATTCGGGATCTGCGGGTCCTCGTGCATCTCTGTTCCGATGCCGTGACCCACAAAATCTCTTATTACCCCGAAGCCTTCAGCCTCAACGGTCTTCTGTACCGCTTTGGAGACGTCTCTTAATCTGTAGCCCACCTTGGCGAACTTGATTCCCTCAAAGAACGCCCTTTCGGCAGTTTCCATAAGACGTCTGGCTTCGTCATCTACAGTTCCTACAGCATATGTCCTGCAGGCGTCTGCCATGTATCCCTTGTTATCGATAACAAGGTCGCAGCTCACGATATCTCCTTCCTGAAGCTTGCGCTTTTTGGAGGGGATGCCGTGCACCACTTCGTCGTTTACCGACGTGCAGACAGATGCCGGATATCCGCAGTAGCCTTTTTCAGCAGCTCTCATACCATGCTTTTCAGTTACTGCCTCCACGTAGTCGTCAATGTCCTTCGTGGTTATGCCCGGTTTGATGAGGTCTTCAAGTCCCTTGAAGATCTCAGCGCATACCTTGCCGGCTTCGCGCATAAGTTTGAGTTCATGCTCTGATTTGATAACTATCATTACTATTCACCGATAGCTTTCACGATGTCGCTGAATACGTTCTCAAGACCGGTAGCTCCGTCGATATGAGCGATGTTGCCTGCGTTCTCATAGTAGTCTACGAGAGGCTTGGTCTGTGACTCATAAACGTCGATCCTGTTTGTAACTGTCTCGAGATTGTCATCTGCTCTCTGGATGAGTTCGCCTCCGCAGTAGTCGCAGACTCCCTCCTGCTTGGGAGGAATGTTCACGACGTGGAAGGAAGCTCCGCAGGACTTGCAGACGCGTCTGCCGGTAAGTCTTGTGATGAGCTCTTCCTTTTCAACTGCGATGTCGAGCACTACGTCGATCTTTGAATCGTGTGCTGCAAGGAACTCGTCGAGCTTTTCAGCCTGATATACTGTTCTGGGGAAACCGTCCAGAAGGAATCCGTTTTCGCAATCGGGTTCCAGAAGTCTGGAGGTAGCAAGGTCGATGACGAGATCATCGGGAACCAGTTCTCCCCTGTTCATGTACTCCTGGGCTTTCTTTCCAAGCTCGGTGCCGTTCTTGATATTTTCTCTGAAAATGTCACCCGTTGAGATGTGCGGTACCCCGTACTTTTCAACGATCTTAACTGCCTGAGTGCCTTTTCCTGCACCCGGAGGTCCTAACAAAATAGTTCTCAGCATTTAAGTCACCTCTCTATTTCAGGAAGCCCTGATAGTTTCTCATCATCATCTGGTTCTCAAGAACCCTTACTGTTTCAAGTGCAACACCGACTGCGATCAGAAGTGATGTTCCGCCGAAGTGGATGTTGAGAGTAGTGAATGCGGAAAGGATCGTGGGAAGCGTTGCTATAGCCGCAAGGAATACAGCACCGACTATTGTGATCCTTGATGTCACCTTCGCCAGATAATCGGAGGTAGCCTTACCGGGTCTGATACCGGGGATGAAGCCGCCGTTTGATTTGAGATTATCTGCTATTTCTACAGGATTGAAAGTAATCTGATTGTAGAAATATGTGAAGAAGATGATAAGCAGTACATTAAGTACTCCGTATACCCACACTCCCGGGTTACCGGAAGGTGACAGCCACTTGCTCACGAATGCCGTGAAACCTGAATCTGAATTCATGAAGTAAGTGATCGTCAGAGGGAACTGAAGCAGTGATAATGCGAAGATGATCGGAATAACGCCTGACTGGTTTACCTTGACAGGAATGTGTGTGGACTGTCCGCCATACATCTTTCTTCCGACTACCCTCTTGGCATACTGCACGGGGATCTTTCTCTGTCCTTCCTGGATGAGAACTACGCCTGCGATAACCAGGATAGCTGCTACTACCAGAAGGATTATGGTGATGAGAGTCATGTTTCCGCTGGTGAACTGGGTATAGACGCTTCTGATAGCACTGGGGATCCTGTCTACGATACCCGCAAAGATCAGAAGGGAAATACCGTTTCCAACGCCTTTTTCATTGATCTGCTCACCTAACCACATGAGGAAAGCTGTACCTGCAGTAAGTACCAGGATAACTACGATCACGGAGAAAACGCCCTTGTCGATTACCGCACGTCTGAAGAGACCAACGGTCAGACCTATAGCCTGGATAACTGCCAGAACTACGGTCATGTATCTTGTGATCTGAGCCATTTTCTTTCTTCCTTCAACGCCCTGTCTTGCGAGGTTCTCGAAGTACGGGAACGCCATCGTAAGGAGCTGGACTATGATGGAAGCCGTAATGTAGGGTGTGATACTAAGTGCAAAAATCGTGAAGTTCGAAAATGAACCGCCGGAAAAGAGGTCGAATAAGTCGAATAAGCCTGTTTCACCTGTGAATAACTCTGCAAGTGCCGCTCTGTTGATGTTGGGAACGGGAATGTTTGATCCGATTCTGTAAACGAGAAGCATGAGCAGCGTGAAGATCATCTTTGATCTGATCTCAGGAATTTTCCAGGCCTGAATCACAGTCTTGATCATTCCCATCCTAGATCACCTCTGCCTTTCCTCCGGCCTTCTCTATTTTTTCTACTGCGCTTGCGCTGAATTTGTTAGCTTTTACGGTGAGGGGCTTGTCGAGTTCTCCCATTCCGAGAACCTTAACGCCGTCCTTGACCTGCTTGAGAAGACCAGCCTCGATCATAGCTTCAAGATCAACAACGGAATCCTTTTCGAATCTGTTGAGATCGGAAACGTTGATAACATCATATGTTGTTCCCCAAACGTTTGTGAAGCCTCTCTTAGGAAGTCTTCTGTATAAAGGCATCTGGCCGCCTTCGAATCCGAGACGAACACCGCCGCCGGATCTGGACTTCTGACCGTTCATACCTCTTCCTGCTGTTGTTCCGTTTCCGGAAGCAGTTCCTCTGCCCTTTCTCTTAGGAGCACGGGTAGCACCCTTGGGCGCCTTTAATTCGCTTAATTTCATATGTGCACCTCCTCTTATTCTTCTACAGTAACAAGATGAGAAACCTTAGCGATAGCACCGCGTGTTGCAGCGTTATCTACAAGCTCTACGGTCTGGTGCATCTTCTTTAAGCCTAAAGCTTCTACTACTTTTCTCTGATGAGGGGTAGCGCCGATAGTGCTCTTTGTTAAAGTGATCTTTATCATTTCTGCCATTTCGGTTACCTCCTTATCCTAAAATTTCTTCTTTTGTCTTGCCTCTTAACTTAGCAGCCTTGTCGAGGGTCATCATGTTCTTCAGACCTTCAAGAGTTGCATAGGCAACGTTTACTGTGTTGGCGGAACCGATGGACTTAGCTCTTACGTCCTTGATTCCGGCAGCTTCAAGTACTGTACGTGCGGATGATCCTGCGATAACTCCGGTACCCTGTGCAGCGGGCATGATGAGAACTCTGCCTGCTCCGAATACTCCGAGGTTCTTGTGAGGTACTGTTGTACCAACCATCTGTACGTATATGAGATTCTTCTTTGCATCTTCCTCAGCTTTTCTAACAGCTTCAGGAATTTCAATGGACTTTCCAAGGCCAACGCCTACGTATCCGTTTCCATCGCCTACAACTACAGTAACGGAGAATCTCATGTTCTTACCGCCTTTAACGGTCTTGGAAACTCTTCTGATGTTTACTATAGTTGATGTTAATTCAAGCTTGGATGCATCAACGATATTACGCATTACTTCTTCCTCCTGTTAGAATTTTAATCCGGCTTCACGAGCACCGTCAGCTAAAGCTGCAACTCTTCCGTGATAAAGGAAACCGGCTCTGTCGAAGCAGACCTCTGTGATTCCCTTCTCGAGTGCTCTCTTTCCAAGCGCTTCTCCCACTGCCTTAGCAGCATCCTTGTTTCCGCCATATTCGATCTGAGCCTTAAGCTCCTTGTCTAATGAGGAAGCAGCTACTAAAGTTGTTCCGTTTACGTCATCAATGATCTGAGCAGAGATGTTCTTGTTTGATCTGAAAACGCAAAGTCTGGGTCTCTCAGGAGTTCCAAAGATGTTCTTTCTGGCTCTGTGGTGTCTCTTGACACGTCTGTCATTTCTTGATTCTAATGCCATATCAATTCACTCCTTTCTTAATTATTTAGCGCCTGCCTTGCCTTCTTTACGTCTGATAACTTCATCAACATACTTGATACCCTTTCCCTTGTAAGGTTCAGGCTTTCTCCATGCTCTGATGTTAGCTGCGTAATTTCCGACAAGTGCCTTATCGATACCCTTAACAGTAACTTCTGTCTGTGAAGGACACTCGGTTGTGATTCCTTCAGGATCTTTCATTTCTACCGGGTGAGAATATCCAAGGGACATAACGAGGGTGTCACCCTTCTTTTCTGCCTTGTATCCTACGCCTACCAGCTGGAGTTTCTTTTCGAAACCAGCGGTAACTCCGATAACCATATTGTTGATCAGTGTTCTTGCAAGTCCGTGCTGACCGCGGTTGTGTCTGTCATCGTCAGGTCTGGAAACTGTAACTGTTCCGTCCTTGACTTCAACGGTCATGTTCTTGCTGATTTCCTGGGATAACTGTCCCTTAGGGCCCTTTACTGTGATAACGTTTCCGTCTACAGTAACTTCTACGCCGGCAGGAACAACTATGGGTTTAATACCAATTCGTGACATTTATGTTCCTCCTACCATACATAACAGATTACTTCGCCGCCTACGCCAAGCTTTCTTGCTTCCTTATCGGAGATGATTCCTTTGGAAGTTGAAATGATGGCGATTCCTAATCCTCCGAGTACCCTGGGTACGTCTTCAGCCTTAGCATAGACCTTGAGGCCGGGCTTGGAAATCTTCTTAATTCCTGAAATAACTCTTTCGTTGTGAGCACCGTATTTCATAGTTACCTTGATAATACCCTGCTTACCGTCTTCTATAACATCGAATCCAGCGATGTAGCCTTCATCCAGGAGGATCTGTGCGATAGCCTTCTTCATCTTGGAAGCGGGGATCTCAACAGTATCGTGACCTGCGGTGTTGGCATTTCTGATTCGAGTCAGCATATCCGCAATGGGATCTGTCATTGTCATAACAGCATTTCTCCTTTCATAATTATTTACCAGCTTGCTTTCTTCACGCCGGGAATCTCACCTTTGTATGCAAGCTCTCTAAAACAGATACGGCAGATACCGTACTTTCTGAGTACGGAGTGCGGTCTTCCGCAGATTCTGCACCTTGTATATGCACGTGTTGAATATTTAGGTTTTCTAGCTTGTTTAACCTTTAAAGATGTCTTTGCCATGAAATACCTCCTACTTTTCAAACGGCATACCAAGAAGTTCAAGCAGTGCCATTGCTTCTTCGTCTGTCTTAGCCGTTGTAGTAAATACTATGTTCATTCCTTTGATTGTCTCTACCTGATCGTAGTTGATCTCAGGGAAGATGAGCTGTTCCTTAATACCCATGGAATAGTTTCCGCGGCCATCAAATGCGTTCCTGCTGACTCCCTTGAAGTCTCTTACACGAGGAAGAGCGATGTTGAAGAACTTGTCAGCAAATTCGTACATCCTGTCTCCTCTTAAGGTAACCTTGGCGCCTACGGGCATTCCCTGTCTTACCTTGAAGTTAGCGATGGACTTCTTAGCCTTGGTAATGACCGGTCTCTGACCAGCGATGAGAGCGATCTCATTAACTGCGGATTCAAGAACCTTGGAATTGTCCTTTGCTTCGCCAAGACCCATGTTGATGGTGATCTTTACAAGCTTGGGAACTTCCATTACGTTGGCATACTGGAATTTTTCCTTTAACTGGTTGAAAACTTCTTTGTCGTAAGTTTCTCTTAATCTAGCTGTCAAAATCGTCTCCTCCTTTCTTAGTCAATTACGTTTCCGGTCTTCCTGGAAACTCTTACCTTAGTACCGTCTTCTTTTACCTTGTAGCCGATCCTGGAAGCCTGCTTAGCCTTTGCATCATAGTACATAACGTTGGACGCGTCGATAGGTCCTTCGATGTGCTTGATCTCAGCGGGAGTCTTCTGGGTAGCCTTAGCGTGCTTTGTCTGAACGTTAACGCCTTCAACTACAACTTTATTTTCCTTGGGCATTGCAGCCAGGACCTTACCGGACTTGCCTTTGTCCTTACCTGCGATAACCATTACTGTGTCGCCTTTTTTGATTTTCATATTCATTTACCTCCTTATAATACTTCCGGAGCTAATGAAACGATCTTCATAAAGCCCTTATCTCTAAGTTCTCTGGCAACAGGCCCGAAGATACGAGTTCCCTTAGGGTTCTTATCTTCTTTGCTTCCTATAATAACAGCTGCGTTCTGGTCGAACTTTACGTAGGAACCGTCTGCACGTCTTACGCCATGCTTGGTTCTGACTACTACAGCCTTGACAACGTCGCCCTTCTTAACAACGCCGCCGGGTGTTGCGTCTTTAACTGCGCAAACGATAACGTCGCCGATGTTCGCATACTGACGGCTTGTTCCGCCGAGGATACGAATGCAAAGCAGTTCCTTTGCGCCGGAGTTGTCAGCAACTTTTAATCTGGTTTCTGTCTGAATCATGATCTGTTGCCTCCTTACTTAACTTTCTCTACTATGTTTACAAGTCTCCATCTCTTGTCCTTGGAGAGAGGTCTTGTTTCCATAATTCTTACTTTGTCGCCGATCTGGCATTCATTGTTCTCGTCGTGAGCCTTGACCTTCTTGGTTCTCTTAACAGCTTTGCCGTAAAGAGGATGTCTTATGAAGTCTTCCATGGCTACTACGATGGTCTTGTCCATCTTGTCGGATACTACGATACCAACTTTGGTCTTTCTTGCGTTTCTGTCAACTGCCATAATTTTTCCTCCTTTCTGCTTAAGCTAATTCTTTTTCTCTTAAGATAGTCTTAACTCTGGCGATATCTTTCTTTAATTCTCTCATCTTTACAGGGTTTTCTAACTGGCCTGTAACATGCTGGAATCTTAAGTTGAACAGTTCCTTCTTCATCTTGTCGAGTTCACCGTTGAGTTCAACTTCGGTCATTTCTCTCATTTTCTTTAATTCCATTATGCTTCACCACCCTTTGCTTCTTCTTTGATGGCAAACTTGCACTTGATCGGGAGCTTATGCATAGCGAGTCTCATAGCTTCTCTTGCCTGAGCTTCGGTTACACCGTCGATCTCGAACATTACTCTGCCTGGTTTAACTACTGCTACCCAGTACTCAGGAGCACCTTTACCGGAACCCATACGTACTTCAGCAGGCTTCTTGGTAACCGGTTTGTGCGGGAAAATCTTGATATATACTTTACCACCTCTCTTGATGGATCTGGTCATGGCTACACGGGCAGCCTCGATCTGATTAGAGGTGATCCATGCACATTCCTGTGCGACTAATCCATATGAACCGTAAGTAACTGTGTTACCCTTGGTTGCAACGCCTTTCATTCTTCCTCTGTGTTGTCTTCTGCGCTTAACACGTTTCGGCATTAACATGGCTTAGTTCCTCCTTTCCAAATTATTATGCTTCAGTTGTCTCTGCAGTCTCTGCTGCTTCGACCTGCGGTTCTTCTTTCTTAGGCTCAGCCTTGGGAGTCTTTCTTACTCTGGGGTTTACAGCCTTGGGAGCTTCGTCTTTCTGGAACCTGTCGGACCTTCTGTTGTCTCTTCTGTCCTGTCTGTTTCCTTCTCTTCTGTCACGACGATCTCCGTCTCTTCTCTGTCTTCTCTCGCCTCTCTTTTCGCGCTTTTCTTCGCGAACGGCTCCGACAAGACCCTTGTCGAGGATCTCACCATGGTTGATCCAAACCTTTACGCCGAGCTTACCGTATGTGGTATCAGCTTCAGCAAAACCATAGTCGATGTCAGCTCTTAAAGTGTGAAGAGGAACGTTACCCTCGGAGTACTTTTCGGATCTTGCGATCTCAGCTCCGCCAACACGTCCGGAAACCACGATCTTGATTCCCTTAGCGCCTGCCTTCATTGCTCTGGAGATCTGCTGCTTCATAGCTCTTCTGAAGGAAACACGTCTTTCAAGAGCCTGTGCAACTGACTCAGCGCTTAACTGTGCATCTAATTCGGAACGTCTAACTTCTACGATGGAAATGTCTACTTCCTTGCCGGTCATCTTTACGAGGTCCTTCTTCAGGGCTTCGATTCCGTCTCCGGATCTTCCGATGACCATACCGGGCTTAGCTGTGAGAACAGTGACTCTCATCTTGTTTTCAGCGGCTCTCTCAATGACAACCTTTGAAACTCCGGCAACGTATAATTTTTTCTTTACGAATTCTCTTACCTTGTTGTCTTCAACGAGGAAATCAGCAAAGTTTGTTTTATTTGCGTACCATTTGGAATCCCAGTCTTTGATAACGCCCACTCTTAATCCGTGCGGACTAACTTTCTGTCCCATTTAGCTAACCTCCTTATTCCTTCTCCTTAAGAGTAACGCCAACGTGGCTTGTTCTCTTAAGGATTATTGATGCTCTACCCTGTGAACCGGCTCTCCATCTCTTCATTGTGGGACCCTGGTTTGCGTAGACTTCTGCAACATATAAATTGTCAGGATTCATGTCGAAGTTGTTCTCTGCGTTTGCTGCTGCAGAGGAAACTACTTTCTCAACGATGGCTGATCCCTTGCCCGGTGTGAACTTCAGGATTGCCAGTGCGTCGTTCAGATCCTTGCCTCTTACTAAATCACATACAGGCTGTAATTTGATAGGAGACATTCTTACGTATTTAGCAACTGCTTTTGCTTCCATTTCATTATCTCCTTTCTAATTATCTGACCTTTGAACTCTTGTCAGCTGCGTGACCTCTGTAAGTTCTTGTAGGAGCAAACTCTCCGAGTCTGTGACCTACCATATCCTCTGTAATGTATACAGGAACATGTTTCTTACCGTCATGCACTGCGATAGTGTGTCCCACCATCTGGGGGAATATTGTTGATGGTCTTGACCATGTCTTGATAACTTTCTTCTCGTTAGCTGCATTCATCTCTTCGATGGCCTTGAGCAGCTTAGCGTTTACGAAAGGACCCTTTTTAAGTGATCTTCCCATTATCTTTGCTCCTTTCTGTTATTTTTCATTTCTTCTCTTTACGATGTACTTGTTAGAAGCCTTGTTCTTCTTTCTGGTCTTGTAACCAAGAGCGGGCTTACCCCAAGGTGTAACAGGGCTCTTACGTCCAACGGGTGCTCTGCCTTCACCACCGCCATGAGGATGGTCGTTGGGGTTCATTACGGAACCTCTTACGGTAGGTCTGATACCCATGTGTCTCTTACGTCCTGCCTTACCGATCTGGATGTTAGCGTGGTCGTCGTTGCCAACTTCGCCGATGGTAGCCTTGCATCTCATGGAGACTTTACGAACTTCGCCGGAAGGAAGTCTTACCTGTGCGTAATCTCCTTCCTTAGCCATGAGCTGTGCACCGTTTCCTGCTGATCTTGCAAGCTGTCCGCCTTTGCCGGGCTTGAGCTCTACGTTGTGGATGATGGTACCTACGGGGATGTTCGCGATAGGAAGTGCATTTCCAATTACGATATCGGCCTCGGGACCGGAAACGATCTTAGCTCCGACTTCTAACTTGTTAGGAGCGATAATGTATCTCTTTTCACCGTCTGCATAAGTGATGAGAGCGATGTTTGCGGATCTGTTGGGATCGTACTCGATAGCTGTTACAGTTCCGGGAACTCCGTCCTTATCTCTCTTGAAGTCGATGACTCTGTATTTAGGTCTTGTGCCGCCGCCCTGATGTCTTACAGTGATCTTGCCGCGGTTGTTACGGCCGGAGTGCTTCTTAAGAGTTACTGTAAGTGATTTTTCAGGGGTGGTCTTGGTGATCTCCTCGAATGTGGAGACCGTCATTCCTCTTAAGCCCGGGGTAGTCGGTTTATATTTTCTTATTGCCATTTTCGTCTACCTCCTAAATTATAATCCCTGGAAGAATTCGATCTCTTTACTGTCAGGAGTAAGAGTTACGATAGCCTTCTTGTAAGAAGGAGTGTATCCTGCGAATCTTCCCATTCTCTTTAACTTTCCGTCATAGTTCATGATGTTGACCTTAGCAACCTCTACTCCGAAGATCTCTTCAACTGCTAACTTGACCTGAGTCTTGTTGGCTGTAGGAGCTACCTTGAAGGTGTACTTTTTGTCAACAGCTACGTCCATACTCTGTTCTGTGATAACAGGTGTGATAATCACGTCATATGCGTTCTTCATTATTTGTACACCTCCTCGATCAATTCAACTGCTTCCTTGGTTACGATGAAGCTTGTGTAGTTTACGATCTCGTAAACGTTCATTGTAGTTGCGAGTGCGGTTCTAACTCCCGGGATGTTTGCAGCGGACTTAACTACGTTCTCGTCCTTTTCTGCGGTGATGATGAGAGCTTTCTTGTCAGCCTTGACTGCTTCGAGGAACTTGATCATTTCCTTTGTCTTGGGCTCTTCAAACTTTAACTCGTCAACAACTACGATCTGGTTTTCTGCTACCTTGGAAGATAAAGCGGACTTCATAGCGAGTCTTCTTAACTTCTTAGGTAAGGTGTATCTGTAATCTCTCGGCTTGGGAGCGAATACGATACCGCCTCCGATCTGTGAAGGGTCAGTGGAGTGTCCCTGTCTGTGACGGCCGGTTCCCTTCTGTCTGAAAGGCTTCTTTCCGCCTCCTCTGACTTCGCCTCTGGTCTTAGCGGACTGTGTACCCTGTCTCTGGTTAGCCAGATAATTCTTTACTACTGCGTGAACAGCGAATTCGTTCGGAGTGATAGCGAAGATCTCATCGTTTAATTCGATGGTGCCTGCATTAGCTCCCTGCATGTTAAGCATTGTAACTTTTGCCATTTTTAAATCCTCCTTTCACCCGATTATTTGTCCTGTCCCTTTACTGCGTACTGAACGCGTACCAGGCCACCCTTGTTGCCGGGAACTGCGCCCTTAACGAGCATCAGGTTTCTGTCTTCGATAACTTTTACGAGAACAACGTTCTGTACTGTAACGGTGTCTCTTCCTGTTCTTCCCGGAGCTTCATTACCCTTGAATACTCTTGAGGGATATGTAGCAGCTGCAAGGCCGCCGGGAAGTCTCTTGTGCTTGGAACCGTGAGTCATGGGACCACGTCTGTGGTGATGTCTCTTGATGTTACCCTGTGTGCCCTTACCTTTGGAAGTTCCGGTGATGTCCAGCTTGGAACCAACTTCGAACTCGGCAGCAGTGATAACCTGTCCAACTTCGTATGTGTCGCCTTCGTCAGGGATGAATTCAGCGAGGTGCTTCTTGGGAGCAACTCCTGCCTTCTCAAAGTGACCTGTCATAGGCTTGTTTACTCTCTGGGGCTTCTGATCTTCAAAGCCAACCTGTACTGCGTTGTAACCGTCTGTCTCAACTGTCTTTACCTGGGTTACAACTTCAGGACCTGCTTCGATGACGGTTACGGGAATAACATTTCCGTTCTCATCGAAGATCTGGGTCATACCCATCTTTTTTCCTAAGATTGTTTTCATTATTTTTCCTCCATGTCTTACATTGGAACTCTCTGGTTTGGTGTTTGCATCAGTTTTCGTCTAACACAGGAATGACTACTCACACACCCTCTCATGAGTTCTTACTAAGGGAGTGTCCCTTAACTAACTTGTGTTCCGAGATTAAAGCTTGATCTCGATGTCAACTCCTGCAGGCAGGTCGAGCTTTGTTAAAGCGTCTGTTGTCTTGAGAGTTGCGTTGGTGATGTCGATAAGTCTCTTGTGAGTTCTCTGTTCGAACTGCTCACGGGAGTCCTTATACTTGTGGACTGCTCTGATGATTGTAACAACTTCTCTCTCTGTAGGAAGAGGGATGGGGCCGCTGACGTCAGCGCCGGTCTTCTTAGCAGTCTCTACGATTTTTGCTGCGCTCTGATCAAGCAGTGCGTGATCATAAGCCTTGAGCTTGATTCTGATTTTCTGTAATTCGCTCATGTTTTCCTCCTTGTTTGTCTTTGTACTGTTTTCGCTATGCTCCGTACAGGGGTTCAAATGCCTTGAATTTCAACGTGTCTGAGATTTTCGCTCACTTTTACACGCGCTCGTGCGTTTCCTACATTTACACACACTGCAAAAACCCAGGCGAATCCCTTCGACCGGATCAAGTCCGGACATGCTCCGCGGAAATTACCAGATAGCACTGCAACTTCCCGCTTCTTCGCCTTAAGCAAGCTTTTTTATTATACTTGAGTTTGTCAAGTTTGGCAAGTGTTTTTTAGAAAAAATTTTAGTCGATTTTTTTATGTTTTGGCAACAAAGAACCCAGTGTTTTCAAGGGTTTTGAGCCTCTTGCCCGATACACGGTGGTTGGCGTTTCTTATTCATGGCATGCATACACATCATCTTGGGGTCAGGTCCCGGAACCCCACTATATAGGCGCTTCTCTTAGATGAAGTGAAACAGCGATAAAACAATTTATGCATAAAAAAGCCGGGCACTGCCCGGCTTTGAACATATTCAAACTATTTTACCAGCCCTAATGCGATCTTCGATCCGATGTCTGCGTTGTGGAGCACCAGCTTGATGTTTGCTTCAAGGGAAGCGCCCTCTGTGAGGTCCTTTACCTTGGAGAGGAGGAAAGGTGTGATCCTCTTTCCCTTCACTCCCTGCTCCTCACATTCCCTGAGAGCTTCCTTGATCACTCCGTCCATCTTCTCGAAGGGGATCTCATCCTCTTCAGGCACGGGACAGGCTACCAGCATGCCGCCGCCCAGGCCCATCTCGTCCTTAGCCTTGATCATGTCTGCGATCACCTGAGGATCATCTTCTCTTAACTCAGCAGGGATCCCGGAGCTTCTGGAATAGAATGCAGGGAAGTAATCTCCTCCGCAGGTAACTACGGGCACACCTTTGGTCTCAAGATACTCAAGGGTCCCGGGGATGTCCAGAATGGACTTGACGCCTGCGCATACTACGGTAACGTTTGTCTGCTTGAGCTCCTCAAGGTCAGCGGAGATATCATGCGTCTCCCCTGCTCCTCTGTGAACACCGCCGATCCCGCCTGTTACGAAGACCTTGATGCCTGCCATGGCAGCTGCCATCATGGTTCCCGCTACAGTTGTGGCTCCATCCATCTTCTTGGCCATTACAACAGGAAAGTCTCTTCTTGATACTTTCATAACGCCCTTGGCGGTTCCCAGGTATTCGATCTCCTCAGGAGTGAGTCCGACCTTGATCACGCCGTCGATGATGGCGATGGTGGCGGGAACTGCACCGTTCTTTCTTATAACGTCCTCAACTGCGAGAGCGGTCTCAACGTTCTTAGGATAAGGCATGCCGTGAGCTATTATAGTAGACTCAAGAGCTACTACGGCCTTTCCGTTTTCAAGAGCTTCCTTAACTTCAGGTTTTATTTCAAGATAATTCATTTTCGATCTCCTTATTCATTAATTTCTTTATCAGTTCCATGCTGAGTTCTTCGTTTACAGCATTGGTCGATTCCATCGTTATCTTCGCGGCCGCCATTCCCATACGGGCTATGGTCTCCGCTCTCATTCCCATGGATATCCCCAGTAAGATACATGCAGAGAAGCTGTCTCCCGCGCCGGTGGCGCTTCTGATGGTCATGTCATCCTCGGGTCTCAGGAAGCCTTCGTCCCCCTGCTCCGCAAAGTACACTCCGTCTTCACCTAGGGTTATATACACCTGAGAGACTCCCAGCTCCAGGAATCTTCTTCCGGCAGCTCTCACGTCTTCCTCGGTCTCTATCTTCATGTCCAGTATCGCTTCAGCCTCGATCCTGTTCGGCTTCACCGCAAAAAACCTTCCCACGAAATTCTTCACCCTGACGCCTTTGCTGGCTGATACAGGATCGTAGAACAGTTTCGTACCCCTCAGGACGTTCGTTGCATGATCCAGAAGTTCCTCAGTCAGGTTCCCGTCAAGGGCCACTACCTGAGCCTTTTCCAGATAACCCTTTATACTGTCGATATATTCTGACGTGATGGTCTTTATTATGTCCATATCGTTCAGCGCTATCTCCATGTCTCCCTGATCATCGAGGATGCTGAGATACATGGAAGGCGTCTCTCCCGGCATGACTCTCACGTGGGATACGTCCACCCCGATGTCCTCCAGATAGCTCACCGCCCCTCTTGACATGGGCTCATCACCCACAACAGAGATCATAGCGCAGTCTCCGCCAAGCCTCGCCAGATTCTCCGCTATGTTTCTTCCGACTCCGCCGTAGGAAAGTCTGATCTTTCCCGGATTGGAGTCATGATATTTGAGTTTTTCGAAGGGAGCACCTTCTATGTCTATATTGATGCCCCCTATTATACCTATCTTCAACTAAAAATTTCTCCTGTCCTTTTATTTGACCACATTCTCCTTGTCGCCACGCATCACGGCCTCGACCTTTTCTGATACGGCTTCTTCGATATCGTCTACGAGCTCGGCATGCTTTTCCATGAGTTCCTTCCTGGTCTCTTCCTGCTTTTCCAGGAACTCCTCACGCTTTTCCTTGAGGTCCTCGTGCTTCTCCAGGAACTCCTCATGCTTCTCCTTAAGTTCAACTTGCTTTTCCTTAAGGTAATTCTGGATGTTCCTCCAGAAGAAGTTTCCTCCTACGAAGGTCTTCTTTCCGGTCTCGGGATCCTCCTGAGCGTAGGAGGAGCCTCCGATGAACTCCCTTATGATGGAGTCGTTGGGAACGACTGAATCATCATCGTAGCTGGGGAATTCCTCAAGGAGTTTCAGCATCTTAGAAGCCACCTCGTATTCCGGCTCATCGTCCTTTATCGACTTCAGCAGCGGTTCCGCATATTTCTTAAGGATGGGGATCTCATAGATATGAGAAGTATTGAAGGCCACGTTCGCCTGATCCATGAAGGGGAAGATGTTCTTTTCCTCGCCTCTTCTCACAGAAGGCCAGGCGTCTATGGTCGCCTTGGCGGAATGCCCCCTGAACTGATAGTCTCTTACCATACGTCTCAGCATCCTGTGATCGATGGGATCCACCCCGGATTCTTTGCTGACCTTAAGAGCCGTCACGGGGCATACGAAGATCTTGAACTTCTGATGCTGACGGATCTGAGGCGTGAGTTCATCGTTAAGGGCGTGTATGCCTTCGATGACGATGATCTGGCTTCTCTTGATGGATGTGATCCTCTTGCCATACTCCTTGTGGCCCGTCATGAAGTTGAAGGTGGGAAGATCCACCTCCTGTCCCTTCAGGAGGGCGATGATGTTCTGGTTGAACAGCTCCACGTCCACCGCATCCAGGTCCTCAAAGTTGTATTTGCCGTTTTCGTCAAGTGGCGTCTGCTCCCTCTCAACGAAGTAGTCGTCGGTACCCATGTACAGAGGATCCAGTCCCAGCACCTTGAGCTGGGTGCAGAGTTTCTTGGCAGTGGTGGTCTTGCCGGAACTTGAAGGTCCTGCGATCAGCACTACCCTGTGCTTCTCATCGAAGATCTGCTGCGCTATCTCAACTATCCTCTTATCCTGATAGGCTTCTGAGATCTGCACCAGTTCCCTGAAGTTCCCCTCTTCAATAACTCTGGTGAGATCCGCCGGAGTCTGGACTCCCATGAAGCTCTTATTCATTTTATGCTGTAATTTCAAATCTGACGCTTTAGTCATAATTCCCCCTGATTATATTATTTTGCAAGTTTTTCCATTGCTGCCTTGATCCTGGCAGGGATAAGCACGCACTTGTCCTCGGGCACGGATGCCACAGAAGTTCTGATACCCTTAGCGAGAGGGATGAGGAAGATGTTTTCCTTCTCAAGTTCTGCCGCAACTTCATCAGGGTTGGGCATGGGAACGCTTGCAAAGAAACCTGCGTCGAAGGGAACCATCTCGAGACCGCATTCCTTTGCTGCCTTTTCAAAAGCTCTTCCTCTTCTCAGGAGCATGTCGCGGTATTCCGCTCTCTCCTCGTCCACCATCTTCTTAAGTTCAGGATCCGCAAAGATCTTGGCGATGATGGTCTGAGGCGCGCGGTTGCAGTTGGACCAGGAACCTCTTGAGCTGAACTCGCAGGCCTGCTTGAATTCCTGAGCGATGGCGGGAGTCTTGGCGATGCAGATCATGGCTCCGCATCTCATGCCGTACATGGTGAACGTCTTGGACGCGCTGTATCCAACGATGGGAAGCACGTTCTCAGGCATCTCGTCAAGCACCGGCAGGAACTGTCTGTACTGTTCCTCGTCTCCTGCAAAATCTATATATGCCGCGTCTACGAATAGAGCCACGTGCTTGTCCTGCGGGGTCTTTTCAAAGATCGCCTTGATGTTTCTCCAGTCTGTGACCGTAAGGGAATAACCGGTGGGATTGTGCGCAGGGCTGTTTATGATGATCACCAGGCTGTCCTGCATCTCCAGAAGCTCCAGTACGTTTGCCTTGAAATCGTCGATATTGAAACCGCCTTCTTCATTGAAGAACTTAAACGTCTGGATCTCTCTTCCGATCTCCTGGCAGATGGTCTTATACGGAGCCCAGAACCAGTCCGCCACAAGGACCCTGTCCCCGGGAGCGGAGAAGTTGGATACCGTATTTCTGACACCGCCGGTACCGCCGGGAGTTGCTACCGCTTCCGTGAAGCCCTTTGGTTCATAGGATCCGAATGCAGCCTTCTTGATGGCAGTCCTGAATTCCGGTGTTCCTCCGATGGGTGCGTAAGGCGCATACTCGTCAGGAGTGAGAGACTTGAATACCCTGTCAACGGATCTGAGAACGATGAGCTTGCCGTCATCGTCAAAGAGAGCACCTACCGTTCCGTTGATCACGTTCTCTTTGCCGTACTTTGCTATGGCTTCCTTCGCTCTGTTGGAGATAGCAAAGATCTTGTCCTCTTTAGGTATCGTTCTGCCGTTTTCTCTTACAAAAATCATATTTCCTCCTGTCTGCCCCGGGTCTTCCTGAGGCTTCCTGAATTTAACGTAATTTATATTTTTCCCAAGAGTCATGAAGCGTTCTTCATACTCCGTCATGAATTCTTTGCTTAAGTAAGTGCAGTCCTCCGCGTGAAGGTCTCTTGTGAACTCGAGTATCTCGTAACCCTGATCCTCTATCTCCTCCAGGGAGAATTCGAAGAGATCGTCGTTATCGGTCTTGAACTCTATGGTGCCTCCGGGTCTCATCACGTCGAAGAACCCCTTAAGGTTTCTCCTGTGCGTGAGTCTTCTCTTTGCGTGGCGTTCCTTCGGCCAGGGATCGCTGAAGTTAAGGAACATCCCTTCCAGCTCTCCGTTTTCAAAGATCTCGTGTATATCGTGGATATACTTCATCATGACCTTAAGGTTGTCCGGGTCCGCCTCTTCAGCCTTCTCCAGCACTCTCAGGCACACGTTGTCCTGCCCTTCACAGGCTATATAGTTATAGTCCTTCAGTCTTTCGGCTCTTTCCGAAATGAACTTTCCCTTGCCGCTCCCTATCTCAAGGAATATCGGCCTGTCGTTTCCGAAAAGCTCGCGCCACCTGCCCTTCATGGCCTCCGGTTCTCTCACCAGATGAGTGGAGTTGTCGTCTATCCTCTCCTGAAGGTTCTTTATGTTTCTCTGTCTCATCAGAACATCCTTGCTTCGATAATTATAAGGGCAAGAAATGCAGCCATAAGTCCGAAGGCGATGAAATCCCTTCTCCTCAGTTTCATCTCATGCATCCTTGTCCTGTTCTCCCCTCCTCTGTAGCATCTGGCTTCCATTGCCATAGCCAGATCCTGAGCTATCCTGAAGGCGCTCACGAAAAGCGGCACCAGTACGGGGATGAGGGCCTTAGCCCGCTTTATCAGACCGCCCGTCTCGAAGTCCGCGCCCCTGGCCTGCTGAGCCTTCATGATCTTATCCGTCTCTTCCAGAAGAGTCGGGATGAATCTCAGCGCGATGGTCATCATCATGGCTATCTCATGGGACGGGAATTTGAACTTCGCAAGCGGTGAAAGCAGTCTTTCGATGCCATCCGTAAGACTGAGAGGTTTGGTTGCCAGGGTCAGCATGGATGATCCTATGATCAGGAGCACCAGGCGGATCGCCATGAACACTGCGATCTGGATTCCTTCCCTCGTTATATGGAGGAACTTCCAGGACCACAGCACTTCACCCTTCACCATGAAGATGTTCAGTGCAAAGGTAAAGAAAAGGATGAACAGCACCGGCTTCAGTCCCCTCATTATGAAGCTCAGGGGCACCTTGGATACCGCTATCACTATGCCGAGCACGGCTGCGCAGATGGCAAAGCCTATGAAATTGTCCACGATGAACAGCTCTATTATGAACAGCAGCGTGGCTATTATTTTTACTCTCGGGTCCAGTCTGTGTATCACGCTGTCTGATGCATAATACTGGCCCAGCGTTATATCTCTTATCATTCTTTGATCAGATCCACTATCTTTCCGACAGCCTCATCGATATTGAGGACCGTCTCATTTATTCCCAGTTCATTGCAGAACTCCGTGATGGGCGGAAGATCCAGCCCCACGCTCTTGAGAAGTTCTCCCTGACTGAACACTTCGAGGGGGCTTCCCACCGTCACCACCTTACCGCTGTCGATCACTATCACCTTATCGGCGATCTCAGCGATATCCCCCATGTTGTGGGATACCAGGATGATGATGTTTCCTGTGCGTCTGTGGACTTCCTTTATCATGTTCAGGATGTCCTTGTGAGCCTTGGGGTCGAGTCCCGCGGTGGGCTCGTCCAGGATAAGCACTTCAGGTCTCATGGCGATCACTCCCGCGATGGCAACGGCTCTCTTCTGTCCGCCGGAAAGCTCAAATGGCGATCTGTCCTTTATGGTCTCGTAGTCAAGCCCTACCAGGGCGATGGCCTCCCTTACCCTCTGATCGATCTCCTCTTCAGAAAGGCCGAGGTTCTTCGGGCCGTAGGCGACATCCTTTGCAACGTTCACCTCGAACAGCTGATATTCCGGATACTGGAATACCAGTCCTACCCTCTTTCTGATCTCCACCATGGAGACGCCGGGTCGTGTGATATCCACGCCGCCTACCTCAATGTTTCCGCTGGTGGCCTTAAGAAGGCCGTTGAGATGCTGAAGGAGGGTGGATTTTCCGGAACCCGTATGTCCGATTATTCCAACCATTTCTCCGTCGTTTATCTCAAAGCTCACGTCTGTAAGGGCTGCCTGCTCGGTGGGCATTCCTTTATCGTAAATATGGTTCAGTTTTGTGACTTTAATTGACATAAAGCTTTCACCATTTCCTCTTCTTTGATTATTCCTTCGGGAACATCTATTCCCTTCTCTCTCAGCCTCTGTCCCAGTTCCACCATGAGAGGCAGTTCCAGGTTGGCTCTTTTTATGATATCCGCCTGGCTGAAGACTTCATACGGAGTCCCGTCCAGAAGGACTTTTCCCTCATGCATGATTATAACCCTGTCAGCTTCAATGACCTCTTCCATAAAGTGGGTGATGAGGATCACTGTTATTCCATCTTCATGAAGCTCCTTAATGATCTTCATGATTTCCTTACGGCCCTTAGGGTCCAGCATGGCGGTGGGTTCGTCGAAGATTATTATCTCAGGTCTCATGGCTACCACACCGGCGATTGCGATCCTCTGTTTCTGTCCTCCCGAGAGAAGATGAGGAGCCTTCTGCTTATACTGACCCATATTCACTTCTTCGAGAGCCTTGTCGACACGTTTTCTTATCTCCGCAGGATCTATTCCCAGGTTCTCCGGTCCGAAGGCCACGTCGTCCTCCACTATGGATGATACCAGCTGATTGTCGGGATTCTGGAACACCATTCCGGCACGCTGCCTTATCTCCCAGATGCTGTCGTCATCTGCAGTATCATATCCATCCACGAATACTGTGCCTGACGTGGGGATCAGAAGCCCGTTCAGATTTTTGGCAAGGGTGGATTTGCCGGAGCCGTTCTTTCCGATTATAGCTGTGAAGCTTCCCTTATCAATTTCAAGGTTTACACTATCCAACGCCCTGATGGCCTGTCCGTCCTCAGCCCTTATATATTCAAATGTGAGATTATCTATCGTGATTATCTTTTCCATTTATCTGCTTTTCTTCCTTCTGAATATTCCGTAAACGAGGTAGAGCGCATGGAAGATGACGGCCACCAGGAGGAAGGCTCCTGCAACATATCCGGGTTTTCCCCAGCGCACCCCGAAGATCTCCCATATGGGTTCAAGAGGAGAGTTTCTCTGCACCTCGTATATGAACATGTAGTTGTATCCAAACTTCATATCGACCAGATACGCCGGCACAGCGAGAGCCGCCATGGTCAGGAGACTGATCCAGACTCCCTTGTAGTCAGGCTTTATCTCACCGTCCGCAAGCCGCATGATGAGATAGGTTACGATCACGGCGTGAAAGATGAAGCTGTGTATGGTCATGAAGTTGCAAAGTATGGGAAGCATTGTCCAGCTGCAGAAGAGAAGCGCCATCAGTGCTCCCGGTCCGAAGGCGTATGCAACCAGCTGGCCTGTAATCTTCTGCCTGGGACAATACGCATCTATCAATAAAAAGAATATGGCGTATCCGCAGAGGTGAAGCGGCAGATATCCCAGGATCGGTGCGCCTATTATCACAATTATGACGTCCTTTATGATCTCGATCACAAGAAGGAAGGTCGCAAAAAACTTTCGCATCTTAAGCTGCTTCTTGCTGCCTGATCTGATATATGTCAGAACGATCATGAACGACGCAACAGCCAGCACCAGGAGCCAGATGAGATGTCCTCTCGAAAAGAGCTCGAAGCCGACGTCCGTTCCTTCGCTTATTGCTTTTTCTGTATACAGCCAGAAGTTATCGAAATCCATCTGATATCCTTTCATCATGCACACAATTAATCAATATATTATATCATCACTGGCTTGTAAATACAATTAAAAAAGAGATGTCTCAGCATCTCTTTATCAACCATATCATAACCCGCTTACCCTTTAAGCTACGCCCTTATCTTTTTTATACAACAAAACATATGCTACAAGGAAGGTCAATACGCCAAACGCCACTACTATTGCTTCAAGTGCAGGTGCGGAAAGCAGTATCACCTTTGCTGCGTTCAGGCCGGCAAATGAATCCAGGGCTGTATGAAGTATTATAGCAAGCGGATAGAGCCAGAGTTTCCCCTTGTCCCTTGCGGCGTAGAATACCAGGATCGACGCACCTACATGGAAGAGGAACGCGAAGACTCTTTCAAACAAGCCGACTCCTATATCTGCGAAGCTGATCGCTGCCAGCTGATCTGCCAGGGTCTGTATGGCGCTTACCTGGTCAGGTGCCTGCGACGCTACCTGGTCTACAAGAGCCTGAAATTCTCCGCTGTTTATCATTATCCCATAGGCAATATACGTGATGTATGTAACGGAGAATGCGAGAATGACCTCGATCCCGCCATGACCTATGCCATAGGAAATGGAAGTCTCCCTGTTCCTGCGGTTTTTCAGGACAGTCTTAAAAGCAACGAATCGTCCGGTCTCTTCAAAGACTCCGGGGAACAAACCGAGCACAATTGCCCAAAGTACCGGCCTCGCATTTATAAACTGACTTGCCGCATGATCCGGAAGCCCCATCTGAGTCGGAAATACCAGGGCGTTCTGTATCGTCTTCTCAATCAGAAGGGCGGCCAGTATGAATGTGACCGCGCCGACAAGTATGGTGGTGAAGGGCTCCTTCTTTTTTATCTTCCATACGAGAGCTATGGCCAGCGTGATAATTACTGACAGCGCTGCACCGAGACCCAGTGCGATAAATTGTTCTGTTCCTATTTTTGTAAATTCCATCGTGCTTTCTCCTCCCCTCTTAATTCTACCGCGATTTTAAGGCTTCCACAAGGTGGAAGGTCAAGGGGTTTTGAAAAAGATTTTCTCAGGAGGTCGCTCTCGCTTAGTCCTCGCGCAGCGGTGCTAAGCTCCGGCTACGCTAAAGGCTCACCGGTCGCTAAGTATCGGCGCTGCGGAAATCCTCCTGAGAAAACTTTTACAAAACCTAAAGATAAAAAAAGAGCGGCATGCTGCCGCTCTGGATTTGTTTCGTTTTCGATTACTCGATGATCTCGGTAACAACGCCGGAACCTACTGTTCTGCCGCCTTCACGAATAGCGAATCTGAGTCCTTCTTCGATTGCGATAGGGGTGATCAGCTTTACTTCCATTACTACGTTGTCTCCGGGCATGCACATCTCTGTGCCTTCAGGAAGCTGAAGATCTCCGGTTACGTCAGTTGTTCTGAAATAGAACTGAGGTCTGTATCCGTTGAAGAAAGGTGTGTGTCTTCCGCCTTCTTCCTTCTTAAGTACGTATACCTGACCCTTGAAGTGTGTATGAGGGTGGATAGTACCGGGCTTGCAAAGAACCTGTCCTCTTTCGATCTCGTTTCTCTGTACACCTCTTAACAGTGCTCCGATGTTGTCTCCTGTCTCTGCGAGGTCAAGGAGCTTTCTGAACATCTCTACGCCTGTTACTACTACTTTTCTCTTTTCTTCCTTAAGTCCTACGATCTCTACTTCGTCGCCGACCTTAAGTACGCCTCTCTCTACTCTTCCGGTTGCTACTGTTCCACGACCTGTGATGGAGAATACGTCCTCTACAGGCATAAGGAAAGGCTTGTCGTTTGCTCTTTCGGGTTCAGGAATGTAGCTGTCTATTGCTTCGAAGAGTTCGATGATCTTGTCTCCCCACTCGCTTGAAGGATCTTCAAGTGCCTTAAGTGCGGATCCTCTGATGATAGGTGTGTCATCGCCGGGGAAGTCGTACTGGTCGAGGAGTTCTCTTACTTCCATCTCTACAAGGTCAAGAAGTTCTTCGTCGTCTACCATGTCGCACTTGTTAAGGAATACGATGATGTAAGGTACTCCTACCTGTCTGGAAAGAAGGATGTGCTCTCTGGTCTGAGGCATAGGTCCGTCTGTTGCTGCTACTACAAGGATAGCTCCGTCCATCTGAGCTGCTCCTGTGATCATGTTCTTTACATAGTCAGCGTGGCCCGGGCAGTCTACGTGAGCATAGTGTCTGTTAGGTGTCTCATACTCTACGTGTGCTGTGGAAATGGTGATTCCTCTTTCTCTCTCTTCGGGAGCCTTATCGATATCGTCGAATGCTACGTATTCGCCGAGTCCGTATCTCTCGTGAAGAGTCTTGGTGATAGCTGCTGTAAGAGTTGTCTTACCATGGTCAACGTGGCCGATGGTTCCGATGTTGATATGCGGTTTAGTTCTTTCAAACTTCTGCTTTGCCATTGTTTTTCTCCTTATTAAAATTACTTGTTGATTTTATCCACTAAGCTGTCAGGTAACTTCTCGAAGTGATCCATCTGCATCACATATACGCCTCTTCCCTGAGTCTTGGATCTCAGGTCTGTAGCGTATCCGAACATCTCTGAAAGAGGTACGAAAGCACGGACTGCAACTGCACCGTTGTTCATGTCTGTTCCTTCGATCCTTCCTCTTCTCTGGGAAATGTCGCCGATAACGTCACCCATGTATTCTTCAGGTACTGTTACTTCGACCTTGAATATAGGTTCAAGGAGAACAGGGTTTGCCTTCTTGGCTGCTTCACGGAATGCCATGGAAGCCGCGATCTTGAAGGCCATATCTGAAGAGTCTACTTCATGATATGATCCGTCATAAAGCTCAACTCCGCAGTCTACTACCTGATAACCTGCGATAGGGCCGTTGCCCATAGCTTCTATGATACCTTCCTCGATCTTGGGGATGTATTCCTTGGGAATAGCTCCGCCGACGATGGAGTTCTTGAATTCGAAGCCTTCGCCCGGTTCTCTCGGATAAACTTTGATCTTGACGTGACCATACTGACCATGTCCGCCGGTCTGCTTGGAGTACTTGTGGTCCACTTCTGTTGAGGAAGTGATAGTCTCCTTGTAGGAAACCTGAGGCTTACCTACGTTAGCTTCTACCTTGAATTCGCGGAGCAGTCTGTCTACGATGATCTCAAGATGGAGTTCTCCCATACCGGCGATGATGGTCTGACCGGTATCGGGGTTTGTGTATGTCTTGAATGTGGGGTCTTCCTCAGCCAGCTTGGCGAGAGCGATACCCATCTTTTCCTGACCTGCTTTGGTCTTGGGTTCGATGGCGATCTCGATTACCGGTTCGGGGAAATCCATGGATTCAAGGATGATCTCTTTCTTTTCGTCGCAGAGAGTGTCTCCGGTGGTGGTGACCTTAAGACCTACCGCTGCAGCGATATCTCCGGAGTAAACCTTCTCGATCTCTTCACGCTTGTTTGCGTGCATCTGAAGGATCCTTCCGATCCTTTCCTTCTTGCCCTTGGTGCTGTTATACACGTAGGAACCCGTTTCAAGGACGCCGGAATATACTCTGAAATATGCGAGCTTACCAACGAAGGGGTCTGCAACGATCTTGAATGCCAGAGCTGAGAAAGGACCGTTGTCATCAGCATGTCTTTCTTCTTCCTTCTCGGTCACAGGGTTGATACCCTTGATGGGAGGAATGTCCAGAGGTGACGGCATGTAGTCAACTACTCCGTCAAGCATCATCTGAACGCCCTTGTTTCTGTAGGCTGAGCCGCAGAACATGGGCACCATGCGGCATGCGATGGTCTCTTTTCTGATCTGGTTCTTGATTTCTTCTACTGTAAGTTCTTCGCCTTCAAGGAACTTCATCATGAGTTCCTCGTCGGTCTCGGCAACAGATTCGATGAGTTTTTCTCTCCACTCCTGAGCGAGGTCCATCATGTCCTCAGGGATATCGACGATGTCGAATACCTTTCCGAGGTCATCTTCATAGATCTCAGCCTTCATGGTGATAAGGTCGATGATACCTACGAAGGTCTCTTCCTTACCGATGGGGAGCTGTACGGGTACAGCGTTTGCCTTCAGTCTGTCCTTTACCATGTTGTAGACTCTGAAGAAGTCTGCTCCCATGATATCCATCTTGTTTACAAAGATCATTCTGGGAACACCGTACTTCTCAGCCTGTCTCCATACGGTCTCTGACTGAGGCTCAACTCCTCCCTTGGCGCAAAGAACTGTCACCGCACCGTCGAGAACTCTTAACGATCTCTCAACTTCTACGGTAAAGTCCACGTGGCCCGGGGTGTCGATGATGTTGATCCTGGTATTCTTCCACTGAGCGGTGGTAGCCGCTGAAGTGATGGTGATACCTCTCTCCTGCTCCTGTACCATCCAGTCCATGGTGGCTGCTCCGTCGTGAGTCTCGCCGATCTTATGGGTCCTTCCGGTATAGAAGAGGATACGCTCTGTTGTCGTCGTCTTACCGGCATCAATGTGAGCCATGATACCGATATTTCTGGTTCTTTCTAATGGAAATTGTCTTGCCATCGTTTACACCTACCATCTGAAATGTGCGAAAGCCTTATTAGCTTCTGCCATCTTGTGGGTGTCTTCTTTCTTCTTAACGGATGCGCCTGTGTTGTTTGCAGCATCCATTAATTCCTTAGCAAGTCTCTCTGCCATTGTTCTTTCGCCTCTAAGTCTTGTGTACTTAGTAAGCCATCTGAGACCTAAAGTCTGTCTTCTTTCAGGTCTAACTTCTACAGGAACCTGGTAGTTTGCACCACCGATTCTCTTTGCTTTTACTTCCAATACAGGCATGATGTTGTTCATAGCCTTGGTGAAGACTTCCATAGGTTCTTCTCCGGTCTGCTTTTCGATCATATCGAATGCGGAGTAAACGATCTGCTGTGCAGTACCCTTCTTACCATCGAGCATGATGGAGTTGATGAGCTTAGCTACAACAACGCTTCCGTATACCGGATCAGGAAGTACTTCTCTCTTTGGAACATTACCTTTTCTTGGCACTTCTCTTCCCTCCTAGTCTGATAGCTCTGATTCTGTCTTATCTAGTACAGAGCTGTCTGCAAAAATTACTCAATTGCACTTTCTTCACCTCAGGATAAGCCTGAGATTACTCCGGGATCAGCCTGCAATTGTTCTGCTGTCCCGATTTTTACCGGGGTACTCGGTTTATTACCGTGAGCGCTCTTTATATTAAAAGAATGCTCTACCCTAATTTCTAAGGTGTTCCGAAATGTCTTTATTTCTTAACCTTAGGTCTCTTTGCGCCGTACTTGGAACGAGCCTGAAGTCTGTTGTTAACTCCGGCTGTATCGAGAGTTCCTCTGATGATGTGATATCTCACACCGGGGAGGTCCTTAACACGGCCGCCTCTGATAAGAACTACGCTGTGTTCCTGGAGGTTGTGACCGATTCCGGGAATGTAAGCTGTAACTTCGATACCATTGGTAAGTCTAACTCTGGCAACCTTTCTGAGAGCTGAATTAGGCTTCTTGGGAGTTACGGTCTTAACAGAAGTGCAAACGCCTCTCTTCTGAGGGGAATGTGTATCTGTAGCAACTCTTCTTAAAGAGTTCATTCCCTTGTTGAGAGCAGGAGCTGTGGACTTCTTTTCAGCACTTGTTCTTCCTTCGCGTACTAACTGATTAATAGTAGGCATCTTTTTCTCCTTTCTTCAAAAGATCTTTTTATTTCAAGCCAATAGACCTAAGGAATACCCTTAGGCCTTAAGGCTCAAAAGCAAATCTCATTTTACCACAATACCCTTTGCGGTGTCAATCGTAAACTACTCAAGTTCAACAACTTCTTCAGCCTCAGCTTCAGCTTCAGTTTCAACGATTGCGATATCCTCGTTCTCGTCAGCCTGATCCTCAGCGGCATCCATCATGTCAGCCCTGGCTTCAGCCTCGTATCTGAGTCTTTCCTGTTCCTTTTCGTAGTTATCCATGATCTCCTGGTTAACGCCATAGTCAAGCTTGATATTCTTATATCTCTTCATACCTGTACCAGCAGGGATGAGCTTACCTATGATAACGTTTTCCTTGAGTCCGACAAGCTTGTCATTCTTACCCTTGATAGCAGCGTCTGTAAGTACCTTGGTGGTCTCCTGGAATGAAGCTGCTGAGAGGAATGAACCTGTAGCGAGAGCTGCTTTGGTGATACCCTGAAGGGTGATCTTGTATTCGCAAGGCTCGCCGCCCTTTTCAAGGGCTTCAGCGTTAGCTTCCTCGATCTCGTACTTGCTGTAGAGAGATCCGGGAAGAAGTGAGGTGTCACCGGAGTCTTCAACCTTATACTTGGAAAGCATCTGGCTTACGATAACTTCGATGTGCTTGTCGTTGATATCTACACCCTGGAGTTTGTATACGCGCTGTACTTCCTTAAGGAGGTACTGATATACGCCCTCAACTCCGTTGAGTCTTAAGATATCGTGAGGATCCAGAGGTCCTCTTGTTATATTCTGGCCTGCATAGACCTTGTCGCCGGCCTTGACATTGATCCTTGCTCCGTAAGGAACCACGTATACTCTGTCCTGATCGGCTTCTTTTACGGTAACCTCAGACTTGTTGTCCTGTCTGGCTTCGATGGATACTACTTCACCGTCTGCCTCGCAGATCTCAGCAAGTCCCTTAGGCTTACGTGCTTCGAAAAGCTCTTCAACTCTCGGAAGACCCTGAGTGATGTCTCCGCCGGCAACACCGCCGGAGTGGAAGGTTCTCATGGTCAGCTGGGTACCGGGTTCACCGATGGACTGTGCAGCGATGATACCTACGGACTCGCCGATGTTTACTTCTTCTCCTGTAGCAAGGTTTCTTCCGTAGCACTTAGCACAGATACCTGTTCTGGAGTGGCAGGTCATGACCGAACGGATGGCAACTGAAGTGATGCCTGCGTTCTTGATCTTCTCTGCTGCAGCCTCGAGGATCTCCTCGTTCTGTTCAACGATGACCTCGCCGGTAGCGGGATCCTTGATATCCATGAGAGCTGTTCTTCCGATGATCCTCTGGGTAAGAGGTTCGATGGTCTCCTTGCCGTCCTTGAATTCCTGTACCTCTACACCTTCGTCTGTTCCGCAGTCGTACTCTCTTACGATAACGTTGTGAGATACGTCTACGAGACGTCTGGTAAGGTAACCGGAGTCAGCGGTACGGAGAGCGGTATCTGCCAGACCCTTACGGGCTCCGTTTGAAGAAATGAAGTATTCCAGTATGGAAAGACCTTCACGGAAGTTGGACTTGATGGGAACCTCTACGGTCTTACCTGTAGCGTTAGCCATCAGACCACGCATACCTCCGACCTGACGGATCTGGTTCTTGGATCCACGGGCACCGGAGTGCGCCATGATCTGCAGGTTGTTGAGAGGAGCAAGGCTGTCCATAAGGGCATCCGCTACCTCGTCTGTAGCTGCGTTCCAGATCTCTACTACCTTGTCGTATCTTTCCTGGTTGGAGATGAGACCGGCTCTGAAAGCCTTCTCATACTTATCTACTCTCTTTTCAGCTGCTGCTACGATATCGCCCTTCTCTTCGGGGATCTCCATGTCGGCAACGGAAATGGTTACTGCTGCTCTTGTGGAATACTTGTATCCCATGGACTTGATGTAGTCCAGCATGAGTACGGTACCGGTGTTTCCGTGTCTCTTGAAGCACTTGTCGATGATCTTTCCGAGTTCCTTCTTACCGCAAAGGAAATCTACTTCAAGACCATAAGGATCTTCTTCTCTGTTTACGAATCCGAGATCCTGAGGAATGCCCTGGTTGAAGATGAATCTTCCTACAGTGGACTCAACGAGGCTCTCGCCTGCTCCTTCCACTGCGCCGGGCTTTCTTACCTTTACCTTGGCGTGGATGTGAACTGCTCCAGTCTGATAAGCCATGAGCATCTCATCCATGTCGGTGAATACTTTGCCGTCTCCTTTTTCGGGAACTCTTTCGAATCCGTCCTTGTGCTCTCTGAAGTCATCGAGCATCTCGTGGACCTTGCCGTTCTCGTCCGTCATCCTCATGATGCCGGGATATGTCAGGTAGTATGATCCGAGGATCATGTCCTGAGTAGGAGTGGTGATAGGCGATCCGTCCTTGGGAGCGAGGATGTTGTTCACTGAAAGCATGAGGAATCTTGCCTCAGCCTGAGCCTCTACTGAAAGAGGAACGTGAACAGCCATCTGGTCTCCGTCGAAGTCGGCGTTGAAAGCGGTACATGCAAGAGGATGGAGCTTGATAGCCTTGCCCTCTACAAGTACGGGCTCGAATGCCTGGATACCGAGTCTGTGAAGAGTAGGCGCACGGTTGAGCATTACAGGGTGCTCCTTGATAACGCCTTCAAGTACGTCCCAGACCTCAGGACGAACCTTCTCTACCATTCTCTTGGCCTGCTTGATGTTATGTGAATAACCCTGCTCTACCAGTTCCTTCATGATGAAGGGCTTGAAGAGTTCCAGAGCCATCTTCTTGGGAAGTCCGCACTGATAGAATTTCAGTTCGGGTCCTACTACGATTACGGAACGTCCGGAGTAGTCTACACGCTTACCGAGAAGGTTCTGTCTGAATCTTCCCTGCTTACCCTTGAGCATGTCGGAAAGTGACTTAAGGGGACGTGATCCGGGGCCTGTAACGGCTCTTCCGCGTCTTCCGTTATCGATGAGGGAGTCTACAGCTTCCTGAAGCATCCTCTTCTCGTTTCTTACGATGATGTCAGGTGCTCCGAGTTCGAGAAGTCTGTTAAGACGGTTGTTTCTGTTTATGACACGTCTGTACAGATCGTTTAAGTCCGATGTGGCGAATCTGCCGCCGTCCAGCTGTACCATAGGTCTGATATCGGGCGGGATGACGGGGATGACAGTCAGTACCATCCACTCGGGACGGTTTCCTGAAAGTCTCAGCGCTTCGATAACTTCGAGACGTCTTCCGATCCTGAGTTTCTTCTGACCGGTAGCGTCCTTTAACTTAGCTCTCAGATCCTCTGAAAGTTCGTCAAGGTCGATGTCTTCGAGAAGCTTTCTTACTGATTCTGCGCCCATGCCGGCTTTGAATCTGTTTCCGTATACTTCCTTTGCTTCACGGTATTCGTTCTCGGAAAGGATCTGCTTGTAAGCGAGATCTGTATCACCGGGATCGGTTACGATGTAAGATGCAAAGTAAAGAACTCTCTCCAGATTTCTGGGAGTGATATCAAGGCAGAGACCCATTCTGGAAGGGGTTCCCTTGAAATACCAGATGTGTGATACGGGAGCGGCCAGCTTGATGTGGCCCATCCTCTCACGTCTTACCTTGGCCTTGGTTACCTCAACTCCGCAGCGGTCGCATACGAGTCCCTTGTACTTGATCCTCTTATACTTACCGCAGTGGCATTCCCAGTCCTTCATGGGTCCGAAGATCCTCTCGCAGAAGAGGCCGTCTCTTTCGGGCTTCAGAGTCCTGTAGTTGATGGTTTCGGGCTTGGTGACTTCACCGTGTGACCACTCGAGGATCTTTTCGGGTGAAGCAAGGTTGATCTGAATGGATTCGAAGTTGTTTAACTCATAATCTTTTTCTGTATTCTGGTTATTCATCGCTTCCATCCTCCCTTGTATCTTCTGTAAATCCTGCGCTGAAGATCTCATCGTCAGTTCCCCTTCTGGTCTCTGCGTTCATGATCTCCTCAACGTTTGAGATAGCATCGTCATAATCAGATGCGTCTCTCATCTCGATTTCTTTGTTGTCTTCGGATAATACCTTGACGTCAAGAGCCAGAGCCTGCATTTCCTTGATGAGTACCTTGAAGGACTCGGGGATTCCGGGCGTAGGAATGTTCTCGCCCTTTACGATGGCTTCGTATGTCTTGACACGTCCTACGATATCGTCGGACTTGACTGTCAGTATCTCCTGAAGGGTATATGCTGCACCATAGGCTTCGAGAGCCCAGACTTCCATTTCTCCGAAACGCTGTCCGCCGAACTGGGCCTTACCGCCGAGAGGCTGCTGGGTAACCAGTGAGTACGGGCCGGTGGAACGCGCATGGATCTTGTCGTCTACCAGATGGTGGAGTTTCAGCATGTACATGTAGCCGACGGTTACGGGATTGTCGAAGTACTCTCCTGTACGTCCGTCTCTTAATCTTAACTTACCGTCTCTGGGATATCCGGTCTCGTCGAGGAGTTCCAGGATGTCCTTCTCTCTTGCGCCGTCGAATACGGGGGTAGCGATGTACCAGCCCTTCTTCTTGCAGGCAAGTCCGAGGTGGACTTCAAGTACCTGTCCTACGTTCATACGGGAAGGTACGCCCAGAGGGTTAAGCATTACCTGAAGCGGCTGACCATTCTCAAGGAACGGCATATCCTCTTCAGGAAGTATTCTTGAGATAACACCCTTGTTTCCGTGACGTCCGGACATCTTATCGCCTACGTTGATCTTTCTCTTGGTAGCGATGTATACGCGGACGAGTTTGTTCACTCCGGGAGGAAGCTCGTCGCCGTTCTCGCGGGTGAATACCTTAACGTCTACGACGATACCTGTCTCGCCGTGAGGAACCTTAAGGGATGTGTCTCTTACTTCTCTTGCCTTCTCACCGAAGATGGCACGGAGAAGTCTTTCTTCTGATGTAAGCTCAGTCTCTCCCTTGGGAGTTACCTTACCTACGAGTATATCGGTGGAGTCGACTTCGGCACCGATCCTGATGATACCGTCTTCATCAAGGTCCTTAAGAGCATCCTCTCCAACGTTGGGGATGTCCCTTGTGATCTCTTCTGCGCCGAGCTTGGTGTCTCTTGCCTCCGATTCATATTCTTCGATATGGATGGACGTAAGAACGTCTTCCATAAGAAGTCTTTCGTTAAGGACGATAGCGTCCTCGTAGTTGTATCCTTCCCAGGTCATGAAGCCGATGAGAAGGTTCTTTCCGAGAGCGATCTCTCCCAGGTCAGTTGAAGGACCGTCAGCGATGACTTCGCCTTCTTCGATGTGCTCACCGTGGGAAACGATAGGTCTCTGGTTCACGCAGGTGCCCTGGTTGGATCTCTTGAACTTCAGGAGCTCATAGTGATCCAGTTCGTTGTCGGAATCCCTTCTGATATAGATGGTATCAGCATCAACGAATTCAACGGTACCGGCATTCTTTGCAAGGATAACTACGCCGGAGTCACGGGCAGCCTTGTATTCCATACCGGTTCCTACCATGGGAGCCTCGGTGACAAGAAGAGGAACAGCCTGACGCTGCATGTTGGAACCCATGAGGGCACGGTTAGCGTCGTCGTTCTCAAGGAAAGGAATCATAGCTGTAGCAACGGATACTACCTGCTTAGGCGATACGTCCATGTAGTCTACTTCTTCTCTCTCAGCAAGAGCGATCTCGCCATGCTCGATACGGGAAGCGACCTTGGCGTTCACGAAACGTCCCTCTGAATCAAGGGGTTCGTTTGCCTGTGCGATGACAGCCATTTCTTCTTCGTCAGCGGTGATGTATTTGATCTCATCGGTTACGACTCCGTTCTTAACGATCCTGTAAGGGGTCTCGATAAAGCCGTACTTGTTGATGATACCGTATGTGGTAAGAGATCCGATAAGTCCGATGTTGGGACCTTCAGGAGTCTCGATAGGGCACATTCTTCCGTAGTGGGAGTGATGTACGTCACGAACTTCGAATCCGGCTCTTTCTCTGGAAAGTCCTCCGGGACCCAGAGCGGAGAGTCTTCTCATATGAGTGAGCTCTGCAAGAGGGTTGTTCTGGTCCATGAACTGTGACAGCTGGGATGATCCGAAGAACTCCTTGATAGCTGCGGTAACAGGTCTGATGTTCATCAGTACCTGAGGCGTGGTCACGTCGATATCCTGAGTGGTCATTCTTTCCTTGACTACTCTCTCCATCCTGGAAAGACCGATCCTGAACTGGTTCTGGAGAAGTTCTCCTACAGTTCTCAGACGTCTGTTTCCGAGGTGGTCGATATCGTCAACGTTACCGATGCCGTAGTTCAGGTTGATCAGATAGCTGATGGAAGCGATGATATCCTCTGTGATGATGTGCTTGGGTGAAAGTTCATCCTTTCTGTCAACCAGCATCTCACGGAATTCCTCTTCAGACTGAGCCTTCTCTACGATCTCGCGGAGTACGGGGCAGAATACCTTGTCGGCGATCCTGAGTTCTTCGATATCGATGTCCTTATACTGAGGAGCGTACTCGCTTAAGAACGCGATGATATCAACGAAACAGCTTCCGATGACCTTGGTGATCTGTCCTTCCTTCTCCTTATCCTTTGAATATGCCATTACATATTCAACGCCGGCATTCTCGATCTCGAATGCCTTTTCACGGTCGATGATGGAATTTGCCTCTACCATTACCTCTCCTGTCTCAGGATTGATAACGCTTTCAGCAACCTCAACTCCGATTATACGGTTGGATAATCCGAGCTTCTTATTATATTTATATCTTCCTACCTTAGCCAGGTCATAGCGCTTGGCGTCAAAGAACATGGAGTTCAGTGCAGCTCTGGCGCTTTCCAGTGTGGGAGGTTCAGCGGGTCTGATCTTCTTGTAGATCTCCTTGATACCTTCCTCGTAGTTGGAAGAAGTGTCCTTTTCAAGTGTCTTGAGCAGTCTGGGGTCGGGTCCGAAAATATCGATGATCTCCTCATCGGAGCCAAATCCAAGGGCTCTTAAGAGGGTCGTAACAGGCTGCTTACGGGTACGGTCGACTCTTACGGAAAGAATCTCGTTGGAGTCGGTCTCGTATTCGATCCATGCACCCCTGTTCGGTATTATCTGAGTGGAAAACAGTTTGTTGTTTGACTTGTCAACGGTCACCTCGTAGTAAGGTCCGGGTGAACGTACCAGCTGTGTAACGACGACACGCTCTGCGCCGTTATAGATAAAGGTTCCTCTTTCTGTCATGAGAGGGAAATCTCCCATGAATACTTCCTGTTCCTTTACCTCGCCGGTTTCCTTATTGATAAGTCTTACTCTGACTTTAAGCGGAGCTGCATAGGTAACATCTCTTTCCTTGCACTCCTCCTTAGGATACTTGGGTTTGTCAGAGAGAGAGTAGTCAACGAACTCTAAAACGAGATTGTTAGCATAATCCTTGATGGGAGAAATGTCCTCGAACACTTCCCTGAGACCTTCCTCGATAAACCACTTGTAAGAATCCGTCTGGATCTGGATCAAGTTAGGCATCTCGCAGACTTCGTTGATCTTAGCGAAAGTCATACGCTCTTTTCTACCTACTTTTATAGGTCTTGGCATGTTTTATCACTCCTTAACTATTTAACTAAGCCCCCAAAAATGCGCACCTTAACACAAAGGGCACAAGACGGCACTTTAATTTTTATGGCAGTTTAATAGTATATATCAAACAGGTCAATAATGCAAGCATTTTTGTAAATTTTTGTGAAGTTTTTTGCACAAAAAAACGGCCCCCGAAGGGCCGTGATTTTCAGCTCGTTTATTCAGCTTTCTTTCTTATCTTATCGCTTATGGTGATCAGGATATCTCCCTCATAGACCTCCAGGGACCTCTCTGCTATAACTGGAAGTTCGTCCCTGATTATCAGATAGACGGTCATTCCGTATTCCTTCTGGATCTCGTCTATCGTCTTATACTCAAGTTCGCTTCCGTCTTCGATATATATTTCCCCGATGCGCTCCACGTCCTTGAACTCCTTCAAAGCGTTCTCGTCTCTGGTGAACCTCTCGACGAAGCCGGCGCTTATGATACCTGTGGGGATGGCCACGGCTCCTACTCCCAGGAAGGAAAGTATCGTAGCCAGGATGGTTCCCATGGTGGTAACCGGATAAATGTCGCCGTAACCTATGGTGAGGATGGTGGTAACGCTCCACCAGAATCCGGAGAAAGCGTTCCTGAACACTTCAGGCTGCGCATCGTGTTCGGCGTTATACATGAGCACGCTTCCCGCAAGCATCAGTATGAAAATGATGAAGAGCGATGACAGTATCTGTCTGCTCTTTTCCCTTATAACGGACGCTATCACGTGGAAGGAATCGTACTTCTTGTTGAGTCTGAAGAGATGCAGTATCCTGACCACCCTCAGCATCCTGAATACCACCATGCCCGAGAATAAGAACACGGGTATTATGGTAAGGAGACAGACGACGCCGTCAAAGGATACCATGAACCTGATCCTTGAACCGACTTCGCCCTTTCCGGGGAACAAAAGATCCGCTGTCCAGAGTCTCAGCACATACTCCACGCAGAAGAAGACCGTGGTGATTATCTCGACCGCAGAAAACAGACCCTGATAAGGGCTGAGCTGCTCAAAGGTCTCCAGTACCACCACCAGGATGTTCAGTATGATGTTCGCCATCAGCACGTAGTCGAATACTATGCTTGGGGTGTTGCCCTTCTCACCTATTTGGATTATGTCAAATACTTTCTTTTTCATAGTTCCATGTTTACCTGACCGAGATGTTTTTGTAATTATACCACAGAGGGTCAGATTTATACAAGAGCATGGATTCATCGTCGCTTTATTGGTGTTTTTTGTCGAATTTTAGGTAATTGTTTTTTTATGTTACTGATAGTAGACTTTATTATTGAGGGGTTATTAAAAAGGATATATTGAGGAGATCGCATATCAGGAGGAAACCATGAAAGTAAAAGTGAGAAAAAGGAATTTGAAAATCGGTGAAGTCTACGAATCGATCGCCACGCCCATAACAATTTTTGCATATATCCGAGCTTTTAAAGGCAAAGAGGTAGGCTTTTCGGTACTTGAATACGCAACCTCGCATCCGGACTTCTCAAACTGCGGGGTATTCTGGGTAAAGGAGAACGATTTCTTCAAAGTTTTCGAGAAGCAGCCATTCCCCGGCGTTAAGTTTGAGTCGTTGGGTACGCTGGCCGCCTTTGGCTGATCATCTTCTCTTACATACGCAGTATAATATGTAATACTCCACAAGCTGCCGGGTCCCTGATTACGCGTACTTTCCATGATTCCGCAAAAAATACGCGTAACAAACTTCTGCGATTTACGCGTATTATCGTCGATTTCAGGAATCATACGCGTAATGCACCTTCAAAATTTACGCGTATCATCTTCGTTTTCGTGGATCGTACGCGTAATGCACTTTCAAAATTTACGCGTATCATCTTCGTTTTCGTGAATCGTACGCGTAAAGCACCTTCAAAATTTACGCGTATCATCTTCGTTTTCGAGAATCGTACGCGTAAAGCACCTTCAAAATTTACGCGTACTTTCTTTGATTTCAGGAATTGTACGCGTAATGTGTCTTAATACAGGTTCTCAATAATCACGCCTGAAGGGCCTTTGCGAGGAGCGATTCCCTAAGTTCTCAATAATCACGCCGTTTCTGCCTTCGTGAGGAGCACCCCTTTAGTTCTCAATAATCACGCCTGAAGGGCCTTTGCGAGGAGCAATTATAACGACCAAAGAAAAAGACGCTTCGATTGGATGCGGATCCCGTAATTTGTAGGGATCCGCCCAAGAAAAGCGTCTTCGATTTGATGTCGTTATTTGCGACGAGCACTGGTGCCCGTAAGGCGTGATTATTTGAGAACTACTTCTGCGCCAACTTCTTCGAGCTGAGCCTTGATAGCTTCTGCTTCTGCCTTCTCGATGCCTTCCTTTACGTTGGAAGGAGCTGTGTCAACGAGTTCCTTAGCTTCCTTGAGGCCAAGTCCGGTGATCTCTCTAACAGCCTTGATAACCTTGATCTTTTCTGCGCCAGCTGCGTTGAGAACTACTGTGAATTCTGTCTGCTCTTCTTCAGCTGCTGCTGCTCCTGCTGCTCCTACTACTGCAACGGGTGCTGCTGCGGAAACGCCAAATTCTTCTTCACAAGCCTTAACGAGTTCGTTGAGCTCTAAAACGGTCATATTCTTTATAGCTTCGATGATCTGTTCTTTATTCATGATTGTTTATCCTTTCTTAAAATGTTTTGAATGTTTCTTAGTTGTGTTTAGCGATTAAGCTTCTGCCTTCGCATCTGCGATAGCCTGGAATGTTCTTACTGCCTTGGATACAGGGCTCTGGATGGATCCCATGAACTTAGCAATGAGAATGTCTCTGTTAGGAATGCTTGCGATCTCCTTGATTCCGTTCTGGTCAAAGAATGTTCCTTCAACAACGCCGGCCTTGAATTCCATCTTCTTGAATTCGTCGATGACTTCCTTGAGTACTCTTGCGGGTGCTGTAGCATCGTCCTTGGAGATTGCGATAGCGGAAGGTCCGTCAAGAACGTCTGCTAAAGGTGCAAACTCAGTTCCTTCGATAGCTCTCTTGATGAGAGTGTTCTTATATACTGTGTAATCTACGTTAGCTTCTCTCAGCTTCTTTCTCATGGCGTCTGCCTGAGCAACGGTTGTTCCCATGTAGTCGATAACAACTGCAGACTGAGCTCCGTCTAACTTTGCTTTGATTTCGTCAATGATGACTTGTTTAGCCTGTTTAGCTTCTACTGACATTAATTGTTCTCCTTTCTTCCGTCCCGTGAGATCCACGGAACGAATAGTGGTTGGTACTCCATAAAAAAGCCTCGCTAAGCGAGGCCAATATTTTATATTGTACCTCGGCAGGAAATTAAGCGTTTCCGCACCTGCTGTCTTAGGTTAGTTTTCAAATTTTCGTTTCAGTTTAGAACTGGATGAGCGCAGGGTTTACCTTGACTCCGGGGCCCATTGTGCTTGCTACTGTAACTGATCTTAAATACTGTCCCTTAGCTGCTGCGGGCTTAGCCTTAACGATAGCTTCGAGAAGTGCGTTTAAGTTCTGAGTAAGCTTTTCAGGTCCGAAGGAAACCTTACCTACAGGGCAGTGAATGATGTTCTGCTTGTCAAGTCTGTACTCAACTTTACCTGCTTTGATCTCCTGGAGAGCCTTGGTAACGTCCATCGTTACAGTTCCGGACTTGGGGTTCGGCATGAGTCCCTTAGGTCCGAGGAGTTTACCGAGTCTACCTACAACACCCATCATATCAGGTGTAGCAACTACGGAGTCGAAATCGAACCAGTTTTCCTGCTGGATCTTCTGAGCCATTTCTTCAGCTCCTACGTAGTCAGCTCCTGCAGCCTCAGCTTCCTGAGCCTTAGGTCCCTTTGCGAATACGAGAACCTTCTTGGATTTACCTGTTCCATGAGGAAGAACGATAGCGCCTCTGACCTGCTGGTCTGCGTGTCTTCCGTCAACACCGAGCTTGATGTGTACTTCTACTGTTTCATCAAACTTAGCTCTTGCTGTTTCACATACGTTTGTAAGTGCTTCAGCGATTTCATACTGCTGTGTCTTGTCAAATTTCTCAAGAGCAGCTTTGTAAGTCTTGCCTCTCTTCGGCATTTCAATTACCTCCTTGTGGTGTTAGCGACTGTTCAGTCTCCCATCTTAAATTAATCTTCTACTACGATACCCATTGATCTTGCAGTTCCCATGATCATGCTTGTAGCTGCTTCAATGCTTGCTGCGTTAAGGTCGGGCATCTTGGTTTTAGCGATCTCTTCAGCCTGAGCGCGTGTAATGGTAGCAACCTTTTTCTTATTGGGCTCTCCGGAAGCGGAATCGATTCCTGCGGCCTTCTTAAGAAGTACTGCTGCCGGCGGTGTCTTGGTGACGAAGCTGAAAGATCTGTCAGCATAAACTGTGATAACTACAGGGATTACCATACCGGGCTGATCCTGAGTCCTTGCGTTGAACTGCTTACAGAAATCCATGATGTTTACACCATGCTGTCCAAGAGCGGGTCCAACCGGAGGTGCCGGAGTAGCTGCGCCTGCTGCGATCTGCAGTTTAATGTAACCTGCGACCTTCTTTGCCATATTGCTTCTCCTTTCTTAATATTTTATTTATTGACTTTCTCCACCTGAGCGAATTCAAGCTCAACGGGAGTGTCTCTGCCAAACATGGAGACTTTGACGGTGAGTACCTGCTTATCGGGATTGATATCCTCAACGACTCCCATGAAACTTTCAAAGGGACCGCTGATAACACGTACCATCTCTCCGACTTCCACGTTCAACTCAATGAATACTTTTTCGATTCCCATTCTCGCCACTTCTTCATCAGTGAGAGGGATCGGTTCGGAGCCATGACCTACGAATCCGGTAACGCCCTGTGTGTTTCTCACCAGGTACCAGGATTCATTGGTAACAATCATCTTGATGATAACATATCCGGGGAACATCTTTCTGGTCTTGATCTTTCTCTGACCGTCCTTGACCTCGATGACGTTCTCCGTAGGTACTACGACTTCAAGAATGAGATTCTGCATATTACGGTTCTCGACCATCTTCTCGATATTCACTTTTACTTTATTCTCGTGACCGGAATACGTATGTACTACATACCACTTGGCCTGACCGTCGCCTCTTAAGCCTTCGCCTTCCAGAGGGGAAGCTCCTTTGATCTCTAATTCTGCCATCTATTAATACCTTCTGTAATATATATGTAATTATCTGATAAGGGTTAGTTCAATGTTACACCCAGAACTGCCTTAAGGGCAGCAAGTACACCCGTGTCAATGAGCCAGAATGCAACAGCAAATGCAGCGCATACGGCGATTACAACGGCAGTATAGGATACTACTTCCTTACGTGTAGGCCATACTACCTTCTTCATTTCTGTCCTGACTCCACGGAAATATTCCTTGAGACCTGATTTCTTTTCTTTCTCTTTTGCCATGACAGAGCTCCTTATTTAGTCTCCTTGTGAAGAGTGTGCTTCTTGCAGAATCTGCAGTACTTCATCATTTCGATACGATCGGGATCGTTCTTCTTATTCTTCATGCTGTTGTAGTTTCTCTGTTTGCATTCTGTGCAAGCTAACATTACTTTAACTCTCATTTTGATTGTCCTCCGTTTTAATTCAAAATTCCAAAGCTAACGCATAGCTTCGGTTATTATAATCATAAAGTTGCCTAATAATTATAAATCGCCGGTTTGTCAATGTCAATAATTATTTTTTTAACTTTTTTATCAGTCTGTGAGCTTGGTTTTAGCTATCTCATCTACCGCTATGGTTATCTCTTCCTGTATCGGATATACGACGGAAGCATAGTCTCCGAGAGCGTAGCAGTAGTCGAAGTCCGGCTCGCCCTTGACCGCATGTCTTCTGATCTCCCAGCTTGGCATTCCCTTGAGCTGCATCTTCACGATGTCAGCCATCTCATCCTGGCTCATGGTAGTAAACATGTTGCCGGCCACAGCATCCAGTATATCCGTATATGATGAAAGGATGGTGGAACTTTGAGTGGCTTTCTCAATGATCGCCTTGAGAACGGCTTGCTGGTTTTCATTTCTCTGCATGTCTCCGGATTCAAAGGAATCTCTTTCTCTGCAGAACGCCAGAGCTTCTCTTCCGTTCAGGTGATTCATTCCCTCATAGTAGTAAAGGTCGTAGGGATCTCCGGTGGCGATGGTGTGGAAGTCGTACTCCGAGTAAACGTCGATACCGCCCATGGCGTCAACGATAGCCTGCAAAGCATTGAAGTTGACGCTCACGTAGTAGTTGATCTCTATTCCCAGCGTGTTCTCTATAGCCGCCTGTGTCTCTTCCAGGCCGAGGATACGGGAATGTGTAAGCTTATCATACTCACCCTTTGAAGGGAGTTCCACGTAAAGGTCTCTCGGAAGAGATGTGAGAAGGACTACGTGTGTCACCGGATTGACCGTGGCGATCATGTTCACGTCCGATCTGTATCCGTCATAATCGGTACCGCTGATCATGATGTTGAAAGGTTCCTTGGTGACGTTTACGGCCTTGGTCCTGTCCACAGTTTCCCTGGGCACTTTGACGGTGTACAGAGTCTGCATGCTCTCCCTCTGGCTGTAGTATTCGTCTCCGGTGAGAGCCGTGTATTCAGCAGCGGGAACGAAGATGTAATCCGTGTAGCCTTCAAGAAGATTTATCACGCAGTCCTCAGCAGTGTCCTCGAATGAGTATTCCACATTCATATCCGTTTCGAGCACCGCTTTGGCTGAAGCGTATGCGCTGTTGGTTGAGTTGAATGTGTCGACCGTAGCTCCGCCAAGACGTTCAGAAACGTATTCCTTCTTAGCGTCCTCACTCATGGCCTCCCATTCAGCGCTGTCGGGCATATCTGCCGTCCTCACCTGAACGAGGAAGTCTTCCGTCGGCACGGTCCTCTCGGTTATCGCATCAAAGAAACCGCCGGTGGACGCCAGGTAGTAGGTCCCCAAAGAGAATCCTGCGATCAGTAAAACAGATATTATGGAAGCAAACACCCTGCGCCCCTTCTTGCCTCTTCTGCTTATCATTGAAGGAAGGTTGAAAAGGGTCACCACTGCAAGTATCGCCAGACCGGGATAAAGATAACCTGCGGGAAGCAAGTTGAGTTTCAGCAGGAAATAAATGAAAGCCCCGCCGGTCAAAAGATACAGTAACGCCAGAAATATGGAAAAGCCATTGCCCTTCCTGGCAGCTCTGGTCCTCTGCTTCTCCTCCATCATCTGTCTTTCGATTTCTCGTCTTCTTTCTGCTCTCATGTTCAGAATTCCCCTTAGTATAATCTCAACAACTGCAAAATAAAAAGGTCTATAGACCTTTGCACCTGCATTATACTATATATCTACAGCAAGTGCAAGTAAAAAAGAACTGTGCTTTCGCACAGTTCTTTGATTTCATTTATTACTCGATGATCTCGGTAACAACGCCGGAACCTACTGTTCTGCCGCCTTCACGAATAGCGAATCTGAGTCCTTCTTCGATTGCGATAGGGGTGATCAGCTTTACTTCCATTACTACGTTGTCTCCGGGCATGCACATCTCTGTGCCTTCAGGAAGCTGAAGATCTCCGGTTACGTCAGTTGTTCTGAAATAGAACTGAGGTCTGTATCCGTTGAAGAAAGGTGTGTGTCTTCCGCCTTCTTCCTTCTTAAGTACGTATACCTGACCCTTGAAGTGTGTATGAGGGTGGATAGTACCGGGCTTGCAAAGAACCTGTCCTCTTTCGATCTCGTTTCTCTGTACACCTCTTAACAGTGCTCCGATGTTGTCTCCTGTCTCTGCGAGGTCAAGGAGCTTTCTGAACATCTCTACGCCTGTTACTACTACTTTTCTCTTTTCTTCCTTAAGTCCTACGATCTCTACTTCGTCGCCGACCTTAAGTACGCCTCTCTCTACTCTTCCGGTTGCTACTGTTCCACGACCTGTGATGGAGAATACGTCCTCTACAGGCATAAGGAAAGGCTTGTCGTTTGCTCTTTCGGGTTCAGGAATGTAGCTGTCTATTGCTTCGAAGAGTTCGATGATCTTGTCTCCCCACTCGCTTGAAGGATCTTCAAGTGCCTTAAGTGCGGATCCTCTGATGATAGGTGTGTCATCGCCGGGGAAGTCGTACTGGTCGAGGAGTTCTCTTACTTCCATCTCTACAAGGTCAAGAAGTTCTTCGTCGTCTACCATGTCGCACTTGTTAAGGAATACGATGATGTAAGGTACTCCTACCTGTCTGGAAAGAAGGATGTGCTCTCTGGTCTGAGGCATAGGTCCGTCTGTTGCTGCTACTACAAGGATAGCTCCGTCCATCTGAGCTGCTCCTGTGATCATGTTCTTTACATAGTCAGCGTGGCCCGGGCAGTCTACGTGAGCATAGTGTCTGTTAGGTGTCTCATACTCTACGTGTGCTGTGGAAATGGTGATTCCTCTTTCTCTCTCTTCGGGAGCCTTATCGATATCGTCGAATGCTACGTATTCGCCGAGTCCGTATCTCTCGTGAAGAGTCTTGGTGATAGCTGCTGTAAGAGTTGTCTTACCATGGTCAACGTGGCCGATGGTTCCGATGTTGATGTGTGGTTTGGTTCTTTCGAACTTTTGCTTAGCCATTTTGGGTTCCTCCTATTATAACGTTATTTTTTGGAAGTCAGATACGGGCGTCCCCGCATCTCACGCGGTTAAATTCGCACGCATAGTTATTTTACCACACTTCGTTAAAAAAGCAAACTCTTTTTAAGCGTTTAAGCCAGTTCCAGCGAATACTTTTCCTTGTATTCCCTGAAATGTTTTTCGAAGGTCTCTGTCTTCCTGAAATCTATGCTCTGATGGTATTCGTGGAGATGTCTTCCCTCGTCTCCGGACTCCAGTATATCTACCGCGATATTGCTGCAGTGATCGGATATCCTCTCGTAATCAGTGAGAAGATCGTTGAATACGAAACCGTTTTCAAGAGTACACTCCTGGCGGCTGACTCTTGCTATGTGATTGCTCTTGATCTCATCGCAGAGATCGTCCACAACTTCCTCAAGGGGGTCGATCTTAAGAGCCGCTTCGGTGTCATTTTTCATGAAAGCATCGATGGTCATACTGGTGATGTCGCAGATGGCCTGCTCCAGGACCTTAAGTTCTGATTCAGCAGATCCGGAGAACGTTATCTTCTTCTCGTTTATTTCGCTGACTGCTTCAGCCACGTTTCTGGCATGGTCTGATATCCTCTCGAAATCGGAGAGGACTCTCATATCTCTCGCTACTTCGCCCGACTGAGCATCTGTCAGTTCAGCGGAGGTTATTTTGAAGAGATAAGTTCCCAGTTTATCCTCATATCTGTCGAGTACGCCTTCCAGATCGTATACCTTCTTAAGGCTGCGGGTCGTATGATCCCTTCTGGCGGCTGCCGCACAGATAACGCTTTCGAGGGCTTTGGACGCCATTGAGTTTATGACCGTCCTGCTCTGTTCAAGGGCGATGGCAGGATGCGTCAGGAATCTCTCTTCAAGCCTGTCCATATCTTCTCTCTCGAGCTGTGCTTCTCTGTCCTCAGGGAAGATAGCGCAGACTATCTTTTCAAGTACTCCGAGGAAAGGTGAAAGGACGATCACGATGGCAAGTCTGTAAAGCGTATTCATGAGAGCGACCGTGACCATGGTCATGGTCATCGACATGAAGCCGAATCCGATGATCGCATTCAGTATATAGAAAACGGTTCCGCAGATGATAGCGCCCAGAACGTCTATGATGAGATAGACGAAAGCAGTACGCTTACCGTTGGTCCCCGCGCCAAGTGCGCTGAGCATTACAGGAAGAGATGCACCGATACCGATACCCATTATGATGGGGAACGCCATATCGAAGGTCACGGCTCCCGTTACCGCCAGCGCCTGAAGGATACCCACGGCGGCACTCGCACTCTGGATGACTGCTGTGATCAGAAGACCTGCCAGAACACCCAGAAGCGGATTCGAAAAGCTGGTCAGAAGTTTTATGAACTCCTCGTTTTCCCTGAGAGGTTCGATGGCTCCGGACATCATGCTCATCCCGTACATCAGGACCGCAAAACCCATCATGATGCCGCCTACGTTCTTTCTGGATATCTTCTTTGAAAACATCCAGAGGAAGATGCCTATGACGGCTACCGCACCCGTAAGCACTTCCGTATTAAGGAAGGATGCCACGCTGGCTCCGGAACCTCCGAGCCTGTTAAGGCAGAGGATCCAGCCCGTGATACTGGTTCCCAGGATGGCGCCCAGGATGATTCCTATTGCCTGTCTGACCTTCATGATGCCTGAATTTACGAAGCCGACTACCATAACTGACGTTGCGGATGACGACTGTATGACGGCCGTTACTCCCGTGCCCAGCAGGATACCCTTGATGGCGTTTCCCGACAGTCTGTAAAGCACGAGTTCCATTTTGCTTCCGGCTACCTTCTTCAGCGAATCGCCCATCACGGACATGCCGAAGAGGAACAGGGCTACCCCTCCCAGAAGCGAAAGTATATTAGATACTTCCATTATTCAAATACTCCTCCATTTACGTATTTTTACAAAAAAAGACTTTCACCGCGTACGGTAAAAGTCTCGCTATTTCAAACATACTCCGGGGCTTCTGTCCCGTACTGACGAAATATGTTACGCAAAATATCTTCGCGCAAGCTACTCCCTGTTTCACCAAAAAATAATATATTATATCGAGTCTTTTATGTCAATAGTTCAGCCTTGCTAAAATTATGTATGTTATTTATAATTAAAGTATATTAAAGGATAGGAGGTCGTTATGAAAAAATTTAGATCCGTTTTAGCATTGCTGCTGGCTTTGGTACTGATCTTCTCCTTTGCGGGCTGCGGTTCAAAGGACAGCGGAAGCAGCGATGAAGCCGCCCCATCCGGACAGAGTCAGGAGACAGATAACAGCGGAGCTGACGTCCCGGACCAGACTCAGCCGGAACAGTCAGACGAGCAGGCTGCGCCTGTCGACAACATACCGGAAATAGAAGGCCTGACACCTCCACCCGGAAGAGGGGAAAGCAGCGGATCCTCATCCGATGAGCCTGTCGCCGAAGTGCCCGACGATCTTAAGGGCGAATATACCGGTGAGTTCATCTCCGATACAGGCACCGCACTCAATCTGATAACAAAATGGGCAGCTAACAAGAACTCCGCCGGAAGTTATGACGTCACCTTCCAGTTCTACCTGAGCACCTATTCCCTTCAGGTGAGCGACAGGAGCGGAAACAAGCTGGAAGTAAAGACCCCTTCGGGAACGCAGAGCTACACCTTCAAGACCAAGGCTGTTGAAAAGAAGGACAACAAGCTGGAAAGCGTATTTATCGGCCAGACCGTTATGCAGCTTACAGAGGCTGAACTGTCAGCCGGAGCTGACGTCAAGGCGACCTGGGATTTCAGAGGCTCATATTCCGACAAGGAACTCAAGGAAGTCACCGCAGAAGGCAAGGTCAAAAGCAATTGACAAGATATAAAAAATGCCGGTCATAAGACCGGCATTTTTCGTTGGAGCTGTTGAGCAGACTTGAACTGCCGAACCTCTTCCTTACCAAGGAAGCGCTCTACCGACTGAGCTACAACAGCGCGTTCCTTTCGAACATTGCTATTATATAGCATAACCTTTACCAAAGTCAAGATAATTTTATCACAGATCACATCTCCAGGAAGTTTATGATCTTTTTCCTTATTCTCTGTATAGCGTTATCTATTGTCTTGGGGGACTTCCCCATCTCCTCAGCGATCTCCTGATAGGTCTTTCCCGCGATCTTTGCCCTTAAGACCTTCGCCTCAAAGGGGCTGAATATCTTGCGGCTGAGAGCACCGAGACGCTCGAGGGTATCCTCGTATATTACCTGCTCCTCGGGTTCGTCGAACATGGAAGCCTTAAGGATATCCTCCACCGTAAGGCTCTCCTCGTCTTCACCCAGATGGTTGTTCAGCGATATGGCGTCGTTCAGGACCTGGTTCTTCTCTCTTTCGGCCTTTCTGATGGCCTTTATGATCTGATTGCTTATGCAGGTGCCGGCGTAGGTCTTGAAGCTCGCCTCCCTTTCGGAATCGAAGCTCCTTATAGCCTTCACAAGACCTATCATCCCCTCCTGTACAACGTCTTCAGCCTCTGCCCCCGCTATGAAATAGGCCTTTGCGCGCGCACGGACGAGACCCTTATACTTTTCTATAAGGATCTCCTCTGCAGTCTCACTGCCTTCCCTGGCCATGAGCACGAGCTGTTCGTCTGTAAGTATCAGCAGGTTTTCTATCGCCAACTTATTCTGCCCTCTGTGCTTTTATGTCTCTCTGTTTTCTTATTTCATAGATTACCACCGCTGCAGCGTTTGAAGCGTTCAGCGATGTTATCTTTCCTACCATCGGCATAGATACCACGAAATCGCATTTTTCTCTTACGAGCTTGCTTACTCCGAAGCCTTCAGATCCGATGACCACGGCGATCTTACCCGACATATCGGTCCTGTAATATTCCGTGCCGCCCATATCGCAGGCTGCCACCCAGATGCCTCTTTCCTTGAGTTCGTCCACCGTCTGGGCGATATTGGTGACCTTGGCTACGGGCATGTATTCGATGGCTCCCGCAGAAGCCTTGGCTACGGTCTCAGTAAGTCCGCAGGAATGTCTCTTGGGTATGATTATACCGTGAGCGCCTGCGCATTCAGCGGTCCTCATGATGGCTCCCAGATTGTGCGGATCCTCAAGCCCGTCCAGTATGATGATGAACGGATCTTCGTCCCTTTCAGCTGCGTTTGCCAGGATATCATCCACGGTGGAATATGCGTAAGGGCTTACGTAAGCCGCTACTCCCTGATGGGCTCTTCCCTGTGCGATCCTGTCTATCGCAGCCTTCTCGACGTACATCACGGGTATTCCCTGCTCCTTTGCAAGGGCCAGGATCTTGATCATGGATCCTTCCCTGGATGTCACCAGAAGCTTATCCACCTCGCGGCCTGCCTTGAGAGCCTCTGTCACGGGATTCCTTCCTATGATGATATTTGCATCCGGTTCCCGGTCATCACGTCTGTCCTCAGATGATCTCGGCCTTACGTCCTTTGCGGCATATGATCTTCCGCTCTTGGCCACTCCGGTCTGTCTTCCTCTGGAGGCGCTGGCCCTCATCTCACCGGTCCCTGCGGATTCGCCGTATCCTGCGTGTGACTTGGGTCTCTTTATATTATGATTGTCTCTTCTGTTCTTTACTTTTGCCATTTTACTGTTCTACCAGTTTCCTTCTGTATTCAACGAACCTGAACTTCAGGCCCTTTTCTTCGTACTCATCCGATGACCACACAACTTTGAAGTTGGGATTGGCATCGATATCCCTGATGAAAGTGTCCGCAAAAAACTCGTGATCCACTTTGGTCACGTAGAGCTTGTCGCACATGTCCATCATTTCATTGTATACCGAGGCGCCTCCGATGATCATGACGTCATCGGGATCGTATTTGTTCAGTTCTTCCAGGAGTTCTTCCACGTCGTGCACGACGATGACTCCCTCCTTGGTAAAGTCCGCCTTGTGGGTGAGGACGATATTCGTCCTGTCCGGGAGGGGTTCTCCCTTGGGAAGGCTCTCAAGGGTCGATCTTCCCATGACTACGACCTTTCCTAAAGTATGTTCCCTGAAGTACTTCATGTCTTCCTTAAGATGGCAGAGGAGATTTCCGTCCTTGCCGATACCCCAGTTCTTATCTACGCATACTATGAGATTCATGCCTTCCTCCTTTCTCAGACAGCGATGGGGATGTTCAGGATCTGCTCCCCGTGCTGATAGTTTTCAACGATCACATCGTCAGTTGTAAAGTCATAGAAATCCTTTATATCAGGATTGAGCGTTACCTTCGGAGCGGGATACTGAGGTCTCTTGATCAGTTCCGCCACGATGGGCAGGTGTTTGTTGTATATGTGAGCGTCGGATATGACGTGCACCAGTTCTCCGGGCTTAAGTCCGCTTACCTGGGCGAACATCATGACCAGGAGCGCGTACTGCACCACGTTCCAGTTGTTTGCAGCCAGTATGTCCTGGGACCTCTGGTTGAGGATGGCGTTAAGCCTGTCCCCGGTCACGTTAAAGGTCATGGAATAGGCGCAGGGCTCCAGATTCATCTCAGAAAGGTCCTCAAAATCATACATGTTCGTGAGTATCCTTCTGGACTGAGGCTGGTTCTTAAGCTGCCAGAGCACGTTATCCACCTGATCCATCTCTCCCTGGGCAAACCTGTATCTCTTCTGCATCTGATATCCGTAGGCCTTTCCTATGGAACCGTCAGCGTCAGCCCATTCGTCCCAGATATGGGGCTTCAGGTCGTGGATGTTATTTGATTTTCTCTGCCAGATCCAGAGGATCTCGTCCATAGCGGACTTGATGGCCGTACGCCTAAGCGTGATGGCCGGGAACTCCTCCTGAAGATCGTAGCGGTTGACCACTCCGAAGGTCTTTACCGTGTACGCCGGAGTTCCGTCCTCCCAGCGTGCCCTGACCTTCTCTCCTTCAGTACTGAATCCCTCGTCCAGTATCTTCCGGCACATATTTACAAATAATACGTCTGCTTTACTCATTTTCTTCCTGCTCTTCAAATAAACTGTCGACGCTCTGCCCTATGACCTCTTCGATCTGGTCAAGAAGGCGCTGCATATCGGCCTTGCTTTCAAGGATATCATTTATGTGATCCTCAGCCCCCATGCTGCGGGCTTTTTCGATTATGTAGTTGAATCTCTCATCTATCCCGACGTACTGATCTTCCTTGACCAGCCTGTCTCCGAGCCAGATCATATCCATCTCGTTGACTTTGCTGATATCGTTATACCCCGTACCGGTCATATGGTTCCTGACGAGAATGCTCTCTTCCACGTAGCCCATGTCTTCAAGCTTATCCGCCATTACATCCCAGTGTCTGGCTCTGGTCCTGGCGATATCATGCGTCAGTCCCACCGCGTTGATAAGATCCGCGTCAAGATCAAATCCGTGTTCGTTCAGAGCCTCCGCTATGGTCACCGCTACGGTGGCTACCGCCATGCAGTGCCTTATCACGTTGGGAGGCGTCTTGAACTCGACGTACAGCATCAGTATCTCGTCCTGCGAAATGCGTTTATTCATACATATCAACCTTCTTCTATTATCTCAAAAGATCTTCTTATCAGTTGTTCAAGTCTTTCAGAGTCGCCGTTAAGGTACAGCTGCCCCAACAGCGCTTCAAAGGCCGTAGCGTATTTATCCGTCATTATGTCGGATCCCCTGTGAGATGCCCTCGTCTTCTTGGAATTGGATGCTTTGTGGTTTCTGGCCCTCTTGACAAGCGCCAGCTCCTCCTCGCTCAGATCCGCATCCATCATGGCTTTCACGGCTTTGGACTGTCCCTCCGCGGATACGTATCTCACTGCCATCCTGTGGAGAACATCCGAATGCGAGGCTCCTGTCTCAAGAACGTGTTCTCTGACGTACACCTCATATACCGCGTCTCCCATGAACGCGAGAGCCGCTATATTGTGTTCAGTTTTTTCCGGCATTTCTGTACTCCCTGTACTCCCCTATGGTGAAGAATACCAGTCCGGTCCAGATCACCGCAAAGGCGATAAGCTGCACCGGGTAAAATTCCTCTTTGAAGTAAAATATACTGAGGAACAAAGATATGGTAGGAGAAATGTACTCCGTAAGTCCCAGAATGAACATGCTGGTCTTGTTTGCCCCGTTCGCAAAGAGCACCAGAGGAAAGGCCGTGAACAGTCCGCAGAACATCAGAAGGAAGTACTTTCCTCCCGTTGCCACAGCTAAAGCTCCGATGCCGTAAGTCTCGATATATATCACTATCCCCAGCGCGATGGGCGCCAGGAATATTGTCTCATAAAGAAGCGAGATTATCGGCGGCATCCCAAGGCCTTTTTTGATCGCAGCGTATATCGCGAACGAAAACGCTATGCTCAGGGCAAGAGCCGGCACCTGTCTGAAGTAGAATACCACTGCCACTACGCCGATGGCTCCCATGATCAGGGCTATGGCCTTGTGCTTGTTCACCTTTTCGCCGAAGAAGATCATGCCGAAAAGGCAGACCACAAGGGGTTCGATATAGTAGCCTATACAGGACTGGATAACGTTTTCCGAGTTGACCGCATATATGTAGAGCGACCAGTTCAGCGTTATTATGGCTCCGGCAATGATAAGCTTAGCCAGGAGTTTTTTGTTCCTGAGAGGCGCCAGTATCTCTTCCTTTTTATGTGCTATAAGCGCTGCGATAAGGCAGACCAAAGCCACAAGGACGATCCTGTAAAAAATTATCACTATGGAATCTATCGGTTTGAGCCACTGCCAGTAGATGGGCATTATGCCCCACCAGACGCTCGAACCGAGTACGGAGATCAGCCCCTGCCTGTAGTCTTTTTTGTTATCTATACTGTTCACTCCGGCCGTCCTTATCAGTCTTTGATTATCTCAGCACCCTGAGGTGTGTCTTTAATAGTGTAACCGAGAGCCTTTACCTTGTCTCTCAGCTCGTCAGCCCTGGCAAAATCCTTTGCCTTCTTGGCTGCTGCTCTTTCCTCGACCATCTGTACTATGTCTTCGGGGATGCCGGCATATCTGTTGGCTTCCCTCTCAGCCTGCTCAGCCTTGAGCTTCTCAGCTGCCTTTCTCAGGCTTAAGCTGAGCACATAGTCGAAGTCCTCTATGAGATAGAGCTTGGTGCGGTCATTGGTATCGGCCTTGAGTACATCGTATAACACCGATACAGCGTTGGCGGTGTTCAGGTCGATGGCCAGGTTCTTTACGAACTTGTCCTGAAGCTTGTCTATGGTCGCCTGATCAAGTTCGGACTTATCCTCGAAGTCGAGCTGTGCGATCTTCTGCACCAGCTTGTCGTACTGCTGGGCAGCGTTATCGAGAGCGTCGAAACTGAATACCAGGTTCTTTCTGTAGTGTGACTGAAGGCAGAAGAGCCTGTAAGCCAGAGGGTCATATCCCTTCTGCTCAAGAAGAGATACTGTAAAGAATTCGCCCTTGGACTTTGACATCTTGCCCGTCTCATCGTTAAGATGGGCGACGTGGAGCCACTGTGTGCACCAGGTGTGGCCCAGATATGCCTCGGACTGTGCGATCTCGTTGGTGTGGTGAGGGAACATGTTGTCCACTCCGCCGCAGTGGATATCGCAGTATTCTCCCAGATGCTTCTTGGAGATGCAGGAGCACTCGATGTGCCAGCCGGGATATCCCATATCATCAAAGAAAGGAGATTCCCACTTAAGGGCCTGATCCTCGAACTTGGACTGGGTGAACCAGAGAACGAAGTCAGCCTTGTTTCTCTTATTGGTATCCTCTTCAACGCCTTCTCTTACGCCTACTGCAAGGTCTTCTTCGTCATGCTCGCCGAATACGTAGTATCTGTCGAGTTTGGAGGTATCGAAGTATACGTTTCCGCCTGCCTTGTATGCATAGCCCTTGTCGAGAAGAGTCTGGATCATCTCGATGTAATCAGGGATGAGATTTGTAGCGGGCTCTACCACGTCAGGTGTCTTTATGTTAAGCTTGGCGCAGTCTGAGAAGAAAGCATCAGTGTAATACTTTGCGATCTCCATGACGGTCTTGTGCTCGCGCTTGGCACCCTTGACCATCTTGTCCTCGCCCTCGTCGGCATCGGATGTGAGATGGCCTACGTCCGTTACGTTCATTACGCGCTTCACGTCGTAGCCTGCGTATCTGAAGAACTTCTCCAGAACGTCCTCCATTATGTAAGATCTCAGATTGCCTATATGCGCAAAATGATATACGGTGGGACCGCAGGTATACATGCCGATCTTACCGGGTTCGTGAGTTGTGAATAGATCCTTTTTTCTCGTATAGCTGTTATACAGTCTGATCTGTGGTATCTCTTTCATTTTTATTCCTCTTCAAATACTGTTATAGTCTTGATCACCTGAGGTTCAATGGGCTTGTCGTTCCAGTCGCGTCTTGCACTTACGATATAGTCCGCAGTGTCCATTCCTTCTGTTACCTTGCCGAAAGCAGCGTACTGTCCGTCGAGATGAGGAGCGTCCTCAACCATTACGAAGAACTGGGAACCTGCTGAATTGGGATCCATTGCTCTTGCCATGGAAAGAACTCCTCTGGTGTGCTTAAGGTCGTTTTTGAAACCGTTTGCAGCAAACTCGCCCTTGATCGTATATCCGGGACCGCCTGTTCCGTTTCCTCTGGGGCAGCCTCCCTGAATCATGAATCCGGGAATTACTCTGTGGAATGTGAGTCCGTCATAGAAGCCTTCCTTTGCCAGCTTCTCGAAGTTCTCTGCGCTGATGGGCGCGATCTCAGGATAGAGTTCACCCTTCATGAGTCCGCCGTTTTCCATTTCTATAATAAATTTCTTCATGTTTCTTCTCCTTAGCCTCTTCTTTCTTTATTTACGATCTCAACAGCAGCCCTGATGGCCTCATCCACGGTCATCTCCTGTCTGTCTGCTTCACGTCTTAACTTGTATTCGACCTTGCCTTCGCCTGCAAGCTTGCCTACGGTGATCCTTACGGGGATACCGATGAGGTCAGCGTCCTTGAACTTAACGCCGGGGCGCTCGTCTCTGTCGTCCCAGACAACTTCCACGCCCTGTGCGGTGAGCTCGTCGTAGATCTTCTGCGATACCTGATCCTGGACTTCGTCTCCGGGCTTCACTTCGGTGATGATGACGTGGTAAGGAGCCACGCTCATAGGCCAGATGATACCGAAATCATCGTGGTTCTGAGGCATGTCGATTATAGCCTGGAAGGTTCTGGATACGCCGATGCCGTAGCATCCCATCCAGATGGGCTGTTCCTTCTGGTTCTCATCCTTGTATACTGCTCCCATGGGAACTGAATACTTGGTTCCGAGCTTGAAGATCTGTCCTACTTCCACGCCTCTTGCGTGCTTGACGGGCTTGCCGCAGATGGGACAGGGATCTCCTTCCTTAAGGGTCTTGATATCGGTCACGATATCTCCCTTGTAGTCCCTTCCGTAGTTTACGTTGATGTAGTGGTGATCCGTCTCGCAGGCTCCCGCGCACATATTCTTAAGTCCGGGGAGTTCTGAGTCTACAACAATCTTGCAGTCGTGAAGGTGCATGGGACCTGTGAAGCCGCCTACGCAGCCTGTTGCTTCGCCCATCTTATCCTCGTCTGCAAAGACGATGTCGAATTCCCTGATGCCCAGCGCGTTAACGAGCTTGGTCATGTTGAGCTCGCGGTCTCCTCTGATGAAAGCGGCTACGTATTCCTTTTCATTTCCCTCTTCATCGTAGGTTATGAAAAGAAGGGCCTTGATGGTCTTCGACTGTTCGATACCGAGGAAATCGGATACTTCTTCGATGGTCTTGGTTCCGGGAGTCAGTTTCTTCTCGAGAGGAAGCATCTCACAGGTATCAGCGGGAGCGTCCACGCACTCAGCCTTTTCTACTGTAGCTGCAAGATCACAGCTGTCGCAATATGCGATCTCTGACTCACCGAATTCGCAAAGAGCGGTGAACTCATGGGATCCGGTTCCGCCAATGGCGCCGTTGTCAGCTTCTACGGGTCTGAATGTCAGTCCGCATCTGTTGAAAACGTTGGTGTAAGCTTCATACATCTTCATATAGCTTACGTCCATGCCTTCGGGGTCCTTATCAAAGGAATAGTTGTCCTTCATGATGAAGTTTCTGGATCTCATCATGCCGTATCTGGGACGGGCTTCATCTCTGAACTTGTCCGTGATCTGATAAAGCATGAAGGGCAGCTGCCTGTGGGAGCTGATGTCGTTTCTGATGATGTCGGTGAACACCTCTTCAGCCGTGGGGCCGAGGCAGAAAGGTCTGCCGTTCCTGTCGTTCACTCTCCACATCTCAGGTCCGTAAGCAGCCCATCTTCCTGACTCTTCCCAGAGCTCGGAAGGCTGAAGCACGGAGGTAGCTATCTCCTGTGCTCCCTGAGCATCCATCTCTTCTCTTACGATCTGCTCTATTTTTCTCACTGTTCTCCAGCCCATGGGCATATATGAATAGATACCCGCTGCGGTCTTTTTGATCATACCTGCCCTTAAAAGCAGGATATGGCTGGGGATCTCAGCTTCGTTGGGTACTTCTCTTAAAGTCTTAAAAAAGCTTTTTGAAAGTTTCATTTAACGTTATCTCCTATCTCAGCAAAGTACATACAGCCTGCGCAGCTATTCCCTCGCCCCTTCCGGTGAAGCCAAGCTGCTCCGTGGTTGTTCCTTTGATGTTAATCTTTTCTTTTTCTATATTTAATACCGAAGCCAGTTTTTCTGTCATCTCTCCTATGTAAGGCGAGACCTTCGGTTTCTGACAGATGATGGTCACATCCAGGTTTCCCACCGAAAAACCTTCCGCGTATATCCTGTCTCTCACTTCCTCAAGGAGTTTTACGGACGAGATATCCTTGAACGCGGGATCGTTATCCGGGAAAAGCCTTCCTATGTCTCCCATGCCGCAGGCTCCCAGCATAGCGTCCATCAAAGCGTGGAGCGCCACGTCTGCATCGCTGTGGCCCAGAAGCCCTTTCTCATAGGGTATCTCCACACCCATGAGTATGCATTTGCGGCCTTCCACCAGCTTGTGGACGTCGAAGCCGCTTCCTATCCTGATATCCATTTCAGGCAGATCCTCCCTTGTGGTTATCTTAATGTTTTCATAGTCTCCTTCGGTCATGGTGACGGGATGCCCGTAGTACTCGGCTATGCCTCCGTCATCCGTGCCGTAGAAGCCGTCTTTTATGGCCTTTTCATACGCAGGTCTTATGACCTCGCTTCTGAAGCCCTGAGGCGTCTGGATCAGGAAAAGCTTGCTTCTGTCCAGGTTTCCCTCTTCTGTCCTTATGCTGTCCTTGGGGTTTACCACAGGAACTGCCGCTCCGTCGTTAAAGGCGGCTTCCAGCACCCCCTCGATCACCTTGTCGGTCACGAAGGGTCTGGCAGCGTCATGGATGAGTATCAGGCCCTCATCGGAGAACCTGATACCCTCATATACTGAATCCTGTCTTTCCTTTCCGCCGGGGACCACCCTGGAGACCCTGGCGTTTTCCTTTACCAGGTCTCTCACGTATTCCAGATGATCTTCGGATGTCACGACGATCACCTCATCCGTGTATCTGTTTCCGGATATCTTCTCAAGGGCTGTTTCGAAGATCGTGTGTCTTCCCAGCTTCAGAAACTGCTTGGGCACATCCCCTCCGAAGCGCCTGCCCTTGCCGGCTGCCACCAGAATAAAGGTGACTTTTTTACCATTATACATTTACTTCACCCTGCCGAATATCATTCTGCCGGCTGCCGTCTGGAGTACAGACGTTACCGTTATGTCTATGGTCTTTCCGATAAATTTCCTGCCGTCCTCGACTACGATCATGGTGCCGTCGTCGAGATATGCTATGGCCTGATCTCTGTCCTTGCCCTGCTTGATGAGGGATACGGTCATGGTCTCTCCTGCGATGGCAAGAGGTTTCACCGCGTTCGAGAGCTCGTTGATGTTAAGCACAGGCACTTCCTTGATGGCTGCGACCTTGTTGAGGTTGAAATCGTTGGTAACGACCTTACCCTTCATGATCTGCGCGAGCTTCAGGAGTTTGACATCCACTTCGGGGATCTCCTTGAGCGCCTTCTCAGAATCCGTGTTGTAGATCTGGATCTCGAACTCTGTCTGGATCTTATTCAGGATGTCCAGTCCGCGTCTTCCTCTGACTCTCTTCAGGCTGTCTGAAGAATCGGCTATGTGTCTCAATTCCACCAGAACGAACTCGGGAATGATGATAGGTCCTTCCAGGAACCCTGTCCTCATGATCTCCAGGATCCTTCCGTCGATTATGACAGAGGTGTCCAGGATCTTCGGAACACGCTGGCTTTTTTTATCCTTTGCGCGGTACTCGAATTCATTACTTTCGCGGTTTTTCTTCTGGGACTGCTGTATCATGTTGAACAGTTCAGGTCCTTTTCTGGAACCTACTACTCCGCCGAAGAATGACAGAACCAGATATACGACGATGGTGACCGCCAGATAAAGAGCTTTCTGTACGATGATGTTCTGATAGATCGTGCTGAGAAGATAAGCGACTACGAGTCCGAGCACCAGGCCTATGGCTCCGCCAATGATTTCAACGGGGGAAACGCCCTGGATCTCATTCTCGATAGAGTTCGCCATCTTATGGCTTCTGTTCGTCAGGTACGGAGCGTAGCGGTAAAAAATAAATGCAAAGATAATTACGAAAAATGATATCGCTATAGCTCTTTCGGACTGTGTCAGGATCTGTCCCTCGGTCATGTTGGTCTTTTCAACGATGAACTCGGCAAGTTCGAACAGCTCATATCCGATCAGTCCGCCTACGATGGTTATGACAGCTCTTATCAGTTTCTTGAACATTGTGTTTTCCTCCTTTCCTTTAAAATTGATATAATAACGCTATTATACCTAATAATGTAGTATACCTTGAATTGTCAAACAATTCAAGGGAAAAGAGCCTTTTTTCTGCCTCTTCTCATATGTTTACCCCGTTATCACGAAGATTTCACAATAATAATATATATTTGTACCAAAGGGGTTGATGTGATAAAATATCAGTATCAATGCATATATCCCCAAAGGAGGAAAAAATATAATGTATAAACTTCTTGTTGTAGATGATGAACCCAAGATCCGCGAGATCATAAGAGAGTACGCTGAATTCGCCGGATACGAGGTGGATGAGGCCGAAGACGGCATGGTGGCACTTGGGCTCTGCAAGCTCAACGACTACGATCTGATCGTAATGGACATCATGATGCCCAAGCTCGACGGTTTCTCCGCCTGCAAGGAAATAAAAAAGATAAAGGATATCCCCACCATCATGCTGAGCGCAAGAGGCGAGGAATACGACAAGCTCTTCGGCTTCGAGCTCGGTATCGACGACTACGTTGTGAAGCCCTTCAGTCCCAAGGAACTGATGGCCAGGATAAACGTGGTGATCACAAGGCACAAGGGAGCTTCACAGGCCGCACAGTCAGTGCTCAAATTCGAAGGTCTGGAGATCAACGTTCCCGCAAGGACGGTCTCCGTTGACGGTAAGCGCGTAGAGCTCACACCGAAGGAATACGATCTTTTGTTCTACCTTATAGAGAACAAAAACATCGCCCTCTCCAGGGACAAGCTACTTTCAGACATCTGGGGCTACGACTTCTTCGGCGATGACAGGACCATAGATACCCACATCAAGAATCTCAGAAACAATCTCGGTGAATACCGTAAGTTCATAGTTACTTTAAGAGGGGTAGGTTATAAATTTGAATTCGAAGATTAAATTTGACTTCAAAAGCATAAGGTTCAGGCTCTGGCTGTACTTCCTGTCAGTGGCCCTGGTCATCCTGGCCCTCATCTGGTTCCTCCAGATCTTCTTCCTCAACAATTACTACGAAAGGATGAAGATAAACGAGGTCACCAGGATAGCGGATTCCGTATATCTTTCCTATCAGAGGCAGGACGAGAACCTGACGGATAACATCCAGCAGTACTCCATTCTGAACGACTATTACTTCATGATGGAATACGGCGGGAAGGTCCTCCTCTTCTCCCCGGACCAGGAAAACGCCAAGCCTGTATACACATACCAGACCATGCTTCCCAAGCTTAGGGAGGCCATAGCTGATGATCCGGATAACGACTCCGTTTCGCTTAAGTTTACGCTGGGAAGAGAGAACTATTATACCCTGGCCTATGCCAAGATGCTGGACCACACCGAGGGAGCCGAGGTGTATCTGTATATATTCTCGCCCCTTTACCCGGTAAGCTCCACCGTCGACATACTTCAGAACCAGTTGCTCATCATCACGGTGGCGGCGCTGGCCATAGCCTTCATCCTGGCTTTCCTTTATTCCAGAAGGATATCCAGACCGGTCAAGGCAATGACGGAGAGCGCCATCAAACTTGGCGCAGGCAATTTCAACGTCAACTTCTCCGCCAACTCCTATTCGGAGATCAACGAACTGGCTGACACGCTGAACACGGCGGCATACGAGATGGGACAGGCAGACAACAGGCAGAAGGACCTCATCGCAAACGTCTCTCATGATCTGAAGACTCCGCTCACTCTGATCAAATCCTACGCTGAGATGATAAGGGATCTCTCCGGAGACAACCCGGAGAAGCGAAACGCCCACCTTCAGGTGATTCTGGACGAATCCGACAGGATGGCGAACCTGGTAAGCGACATGGCGGAGATATCGCGCATGTCAAGGCACGAGGCCAAGCTCAATCCCTCCGACTTCGATCTGGCAGAGCTCACGGCTGAAGTCCTCACTTCATACGATATCTACGTGACCCAGCAGGGCTACGATATTAAATTCAATGCCCCCAAGGAATGCATGGTGAACGCCGACAGGGACAGGATATCACAGGTAATAGCCAATCTGATGTCAAACGCAGTCAAGTACTGCGGCGAAGACAAAGCTGTGATCGTAAACATAAAAAAGAGCGGCAAAAAATACCGCCTCGAAGTTTCAGACCACGGCCCCGGCATCAAGCAGGAGGAACTCCCCCACGTCTGGGACAGATACTATAAAGCAAGTTCCAACTACGTGCGGGCCACCTCAGGTTCCGGCCTCGGCTTAAGCATAGTCAAGGAAATACTTACCCTTCATAAAGCTGATTACGGCGTGAACAGCAGGGAAGGAAAAGGAACCACCTTCTGGTTCGAGCTGGATATGGCAAAAAAATCATAACCACCCTTAAAAAGGGTGGTTTGCTCAAGGGCTATAAGCCCAAGTGCTACCAGGCTAGCGTCTCAAGGCGCTAGCTTTCTCTTTGTTCAAGCTACATTGCCGTTGCCGCTTTTGCT